>ERZ780212.2386-NODE-2386-length-12067-cov-3.491259_pt1 | contig 12067 bp, 6 predicted proteins | sample MGYA00511364_ERZ780212 | MGnify/ENA primary metagenome ERZ780212 (study PRJEB29588, sample SAMEA2147991) | human gut metagenome | biome: human gut; feature: human-associated habitat; material: faeces | place: Denmark | collected 2008/2010 ...
GTACTCGACGCAGCGGCCGCAGCGGATGCAGGGGTTGACCTGCGGGGGCTGTGCAGTTGCTTCGCTCAGCATGATAAGGCCGGAAGTGGTCTTGGTGGTGGGGTAGCTCAGGTCACGCACAGCGGGACCCATCATAGCGCCGCCGGCCACGACCTTGCCCAGAGTGACGCCGCCCTTGAGGCCGGCAGTGTTCAGGACATCCTCGTAGGAAGTACCCACGGGGACGATGAGGTTCTGGGGCTTCTCGCAGGCATCGCCGTCCACGGTGATGACGCGGCTGACCACCGGCATACCGGTAGCCAGATACTTGCCGAGGCTGGACACGCTGGCCACGTTCATGACGATGGCGCCGGCAGCGGCGGGCAGGCCGCCGTGCGGGACCTCGCGGCCCAGGCACTTCTCAATGAGGATGAGCTCTGCGCCGGTGCCGTAGACGCTGGGCAGGGGCTTCACCTCAATGGCGGGCTTGTCCTTCGTCTTCTGGCACAGCAGGTCGATGCACTCGGGCTTGTTGTTCTCAATGCCGATGACGCACTTCGGGATGCCGACATACTTCAGGACGGCCTCGATGCCGCGGATGATATCATCGCTGCAATTCAGCATCTCCTGCGTGTCGCTGGTCAGCCACACCTCACACTCGGAAGCGTTGATCAGCAGGGTATCCACCGGCGGCTTCGGCTGGAGCTTGACGTCGGTCGGGAAACCTGCGCCGCCCAGACCGACCAGACCGCACTCCCGCACAGCGGCGAGGAAGCTGGCCTTATCGGTCACTTCCGGGGCCTTGACGGCGGGGTCAACGGTCTGCTTGCCATCGGTCTTGATGACGACGGAGTCGCACATCCGGCCGTTGGACAGACGGAAGGGTTCCACGGCAGCAACGGTGCCGGAAACGCTGGAGTGGATGTTTGCAGAGACGAAGCCGCCAGCCTCGCCGATCTTAGTGCCAACGAATACCTCGTCGCCCTTTTTGACCAAGGCTTTCGCCGGGGCGCCGATGTGCTGGCTCATCAGGATGCGTACCTGCGCGGGCAGAGGCATCGGAACTGGTTTGCTTGCAGCAGTTGCTTTGTCATGCGGCGTATGCGCGCCAAGCGCCGCACGTTTCAGCTTGTTCAACATGGACTTAAATCCCCCATTCTGACTTGAATTGCCGCCCCCGGCCCTCGTACAGGCGCACGGGTGCCCAAGACGGCAGCTGCTTAACACGCTTATTGTATCATTTTGTACCCGGAAGTTCAACGACAACTGAGCGAAAATGATGCAATTTCCTGAATTTTATTTGCTATTTTTGACGATTAGGCATAACTAACCCTTGATATTTTTGTAACGTTTCCCAAAAAATACGGATGTTTGCCTTTCGGCGCAGAATATGCCGTATATCCACCCGTCCTCATGCTTGGTTAGGCGCATGTCGTATATGTTTGTGGCCGGAATGGTGTCGTCAGGCATGGTGACGGGATAGTCCCAGAAGCGGAAATTGTCAATTCCATTAGGGCTTTCGGCCACCGCGAAGAACGACTTTCGGTCGGCTCCCTCGACGCGGACTACCAGCAGGTACTTGCCGTCGAGCCTGATAGCGCCCGAATTAAGCGTAGCGTTCATACCGATGCGTTCCATTAAATACGGGTTGGAACGCTCGTCTAAGTCATACCGCCAGAACAAAGGCGTGTGGGCGGCTGTGATTATCGGATATTTATAACGTGTGAACACGCCGTTACCTTCGTCCATAGGCACGTTCTTACGGGTGAGCAACGCCTCGTGGCGCGCCGTCAATTCTTTCAGTTTTTCATCAAAACTTTTCATGTGATTCTTATTTTAGAAGTTAAAGGAGTTAAAGAAGTTATCGCTCGTTTCACTCGCTAAGGAGTTAAAGACAATAGCCTTTGTCCTTTCAAACTTTTACCTTTTCTCTATTCTTTTGTTGTTTTACCTTTTTACCTTTTTACTTTTTTACCTTTTTGCCTTTCAACACCTTCTCCATGTCCTTTGCGAAGAGCGTACGCCGGTCGTTGTAGAACTTCACGAAGTCCGGCGCCGAGGCGTGTCCGGGATAAGGGGCGTAGAAGTGTTTGGGCTTGTCGTGCGCGTTGCGCCATACCAAGACGTAGCTTATTGGATATTTCCCTATGACTGGCATGAGCGTCTTCGTCCACCACTCGGCATCGGGAACCGACTCATAGCCAGTCTCGGTGACGGCCATCGGCTTGCCGTGAGCCTTGCTAACGGCGGTCATTATGCGCAGCGAGCGGTCGAGATTGGCTATGTACGCCGCGCGGTCTTCATACTGGTAAGCGTCCACGCCGATAACATCAATGATGCCGTCGCCCGGCCATCGGCGCAGGTATTCGGCCTCGTCGCGCGGCTCTATGCCGGGAGAGTAGGCCCAAAGCAGCTGCGTCGCGCCTTTCTCAAGCATCCGCTTGTAAGTCATCTGCCACAGGGCATCATACTCACTGTCGGTACACAACGCTTGCCCCCACCAGAACCAGCTGCCCGTATGCTCGTGCCACGGACGGAACATCACAGGCATTTTCACACCGTCATCAGTCTTTATGGAATTAAGGAAGTCGGCCACGCGGTCTATCCAGCCGATGAACTTCTCATGGTTCTTGCCTCCGGGAAGTACCGAGCGCACCACTGTCGAGTCGCTTACGTCCCACGCGTCCTTGCCCGTAAGCGGGTTGTCGGCGTGCCAGCTGAACGACACCATACCGCCCCTCTCGTACTGCGCCACGCTCTCTTTCCTTATCCTGTCGAACGGCACGCCGTCAAGGTTCTTGTCGTGCCCCAGCTCCAAGTGCCCGAGGTCAAACGACATGACGGCAGGCCAGTCGCCGCATACGCTCTTTACGTCGCTCCTGTCCGCGTCGCCCACCCATCCGATGCCATACATCGGGTCGTCGTGGTGGCCGAACATGAACACGCCCTGCTCCGGCAACGCCTTCAAAGCAGCCAGCATCGCCTCGGCCTCATGCGTGCGTGTGCGTACATTCTCATTTACAGCGCCCGCTCCAGCGTCCTGTCCGGCCATTGCGGCTGCAGGACAAACGAGCGTAGCCGCGACGCACAGTCTTGATAAAATTCTTGTTTTAAGGTTCATAATAAATTGTTTATTCAGTACGTTTAAAGTCATACTCTCATGTGGATGCAAAGATACATCCTTATCCATTGACCGACAAATATAATTTTATCACAAAATAATACTTTACCTTAAAACTTGACGAAAGCCGTTTACAGCAGCCGTTTACAGCCCATATTCAAGGCCGCTGGCTGGCATCGCGTAACCAGCTGACCGTCAGCTAGTTTGTAACATGCCGTCTTTTAGCCTGCGAAAGACGGCCTTTTAGCTTGCAATATGCCGCGTTTCGCCGCGCCGGAAGCCGTCTTTCAGGTTCATCCGCAGTTACGACGCATGAAAGCCACAGACCGTCCACAATCCGGAAAGCACAGAATCATATCATCTTATGTCAAAAAAGTACTTGACTACAGACTGGTTTTGCAATAACTTTGCACCCGAAAGTCATCCTAAAAGATAAAACATTACCTAAACAACAAATAAAACTATCATGAAACAAAAGATGCTATTTACATTTTTATCGCTGCTGTGCACCATGTGCGTCAGCGCGGCTACAGTAGACGTAAAGACCAACCTGTGGAGCGGTACGCAAGTAGTTGACGACAACTGGAACGGCTCCCAAAGCATTTCCGCCGACAAGTTGTCGCAAGTGGAGGCAGGCGACGAGATTACAGTAACCGTTACCGCAATATCACAGACTACAGACTGGCCGCAAGTATCACTGCGAAAGAGCGATTGGAACATGTTCGCCCCCGCCGTAGGCGTCAACCTCCCAAAGGATGCCGCTGTACCGTTCGACGCGCGCATGACCCTGACCGAGGACGTTGTTAACGAAATCAAGGCCAACGGTTTTATCGTTACCGGCTGCGGTTTCACCATGACGAGCATCGACCTCACACACAAGCAGGAGCTTGCCGAGGGCGAAAAGGGCAACCCCGTGCACAACGTATGGACTGGCGACAAGGTCATTGACTGGAGCGGAAGCATACCTGACGGTTACCAACTGCTTGACGCAGCCGCCTTCGCCGACGCGCAGACCGGTTGGAAACTACGCTTCAACTACTCCAATCTCGCCATTGGAGCGCAAGGACACATATCTACCGGCACGTGGGCCGACATGCCCGACGCCACCGAATACGTGCAGCTTACGGCCTCATACTTCGAGTTCGGCATCACCGACGCCATGCTCGCAGAGCTTCAATCGAGCGGTTGCATAGTGTCAGGCATAGGCTTCAACCTTACAAGCGTAGACCTTATCGACCCAGCGCAGATACCTTCCATAGTATGCGACGTGGCTAACAGCGACGTGAAATGCTGGGAGGCAGGCGAGAGTCCGCAGATAAAAGTCAACCTGCAAAGCCTCGAAAGCAAGGAGATGAAGACCGTTGTAAGCCTGAAACTGCGCACCGACGCATACCAAGACTATTATACCAAGACCGAAGAAGTAACCGTTCCGGCAGGCGGAACAATGGTGGTAACATTCCCCTTGGAGCTTAACCCCGGCTTCTACCACGCCGTCGTGGAGGCGAACTACGGCCTCGTGCGCGACTTCAACATAGGTTACGACCCTATGGCCATAGTCTCCGCGCCTGACATGGAGCCTGATTTCAACGACTTTTGGACAACCGCCAAGGCCGAACTCGCAGCTACTCCAATCGACGCCAAGCTCACTTTGCGTGAAGACCTGTCAACAGGCGCGCGCGACATATACTTCGTCGAGATGCAGTCTATCGGCAACGGCGACGGCAAGCCCGTCACCATACGCGGATATTACGCCGTGCCGAAGGCCGAGGGCACATACCCCGTAGTCATAACACAGAACGGATACGACAGCGGCGGACTGTCGCAAATATACATACCCGACACCAACGGCAACCCTGAATGGATTGAGCTGAACATCAGCAACCGTGGACAGCTCGTCAACAACCGCGACCCTTATAAGGAAGAAAACACCTTCTATGGCGAGGACTACCAACCTAACGAATGGTTTGCCTACAACTTCGGCGACAAGGACACTTATTATTACCGCGGCGCTTACATGGACGTGGTGCGCTCAATCGACTTCGTTTGCTCGCAGGAAAAGGTGCAGAAGGAGAACATCTTTATGACAGGCGGCTCGCAAGGCGGCGCTTTCGCCATTGCCGGGGCTGCCCTCGGCGACGGTCGTCTGAACGCCATCGCCCCGAGCATCCAGTTCATGGGCGACTTCCCCGACTACTTCAAGGTTGGCTCTTGGCCTGCAAACGTTGCCCGTGACATGCAGGAAAAGCTCTCGATGAGCGACGATGAGATGTACAAGTTCCTGTCTTACTTCGACACGAAAAACCTCGCCACGCTCGTAACCTGCCCCGTAACGACGGCCATGGGACTGCAAGACCCCGTATGTCCGCCGCACACCAACTTCGCGCCTTACAACAACTTCAAGTCAGAGGAAAAGCAATATGTAGTAAATCCTGAATGTAAGCACGAGACACCTGCCGACTGGTACAATACGTATATGGAATTTTTCAAGAAACACTTGAAAGAAACCACCGGCATAACCAGCGTCGAAACTGAAAACGGAAAGCCCGCCGACGGCCAAGCCTACAACCTCGCCGGGATGCGCGTTGGCGACGACTACAAGGGCATCGTAATAATAAACGGAAGGAAATATGTGAGGAAATAACAAAAAAAAGAGACATAAATAATTAAGAATTAAGAGTTAAAAATTAAGAAAATATGCTTTGCCTGATGTTCGCAAACTATCTGACGGAGCATATTTTCTTAATTCTTAACTCTTAATTCTTAATTTTCCACACCCCTGCCGGCAGCCTGTCGTCAGATGATTACCTTCTTCTTGAAGTACATATCACGAAATTCCGTAGGCGAGCAGTTCTTCTTTCGCTTGAAGATGCGGTTGAAATTGGACAGGTTGTTGAAGCCGCAGTCGTAGCAAATCTCGGCCACCGACATCGTCGTATCGACCAATAGGCGCGCCGCATGGCCGAGGCGTATGTCGATAACATAGTCAGAAAGCCGCTTGCCGGTGCGCTGACGGAAAAAGCGGCTGAAGGCAGTCGGGGTCATTCCGGCTATCTCAGCCATCTTGCCGAGGTGCATCTCGTCCTTGTAGTGCTCGTTGATGTACTGCTGCACCTTCTGCACCCGGCGGCTGTTGGCCTGCAGGTTGACCTTGGCAAACGACGACGTAGACAACTCACGGGCATCGCCGGTGAAGAACGACAGCTCATAGAGCAGCGTGAGAAACTGCGTCACGGCGTAGAAGCCCTTGGCCTCGGGCAGGGTGTCGATAAGCGAATAAATCTTCATTATGGCCTGCATGGAAAAACACAGGCCGTTGCGGCCCTTATCGAGCATGGCTTTCACGCGGGCGAACTGGTTGGTGTCAATAAGGCTGTCGAAGAAAGTGGGGGCGAACTGTATGGTTATCTCGCGTATGTCTTCCGACTTGCAGTCGCCCTGCTCCCATACGTGCTCAAGGTCGGTGGTGGCAATCAGCACGAGGTCATACGGCCCGGTGGTCTCGACAGAGTCGCCCACGATGCGGCGAAGGCCCTCGCCGTGCTCTATGAAGTTAAGCTCGTATTCGCCGTGGCAGTGCATGGGATAAGTGAACTCGTTCTTATGACGGTCAACGATATAGAAGCAGTCCTTATCGGAAAGGGGCGTTATCTCGCGCTGTATGTGGTGCTCGCTATTGTTTTTTTCCATGATTTTTCAAGGCTTAGAATGTGTTTTAAGTATCTGTTCGGATGCGAATATAATACTTTTTTGCGACATTCACGCACTAAACCTTCAAAAGATTGCTAAATGGCTGAAAACCACGCACCTTGCGAAAGGTGGCCTTTCGCCTTCCAAAAGGCCGTCTTTCACACGCTAAAAGGCCACCTTTCGCAGGCCAAAAGACGGCCTTTCGCGCCGCGTATGATAATTCATTGTTGCGATACCGACACTTTTGTATTGCATTAAGGCAAAATAATGCAAAGCCATACGGCTGTTTTTGAGTATCTTTGCCGACAATAAATAATCTGAAAACAAATGCTAACTGAAATGAAAATGAAAAAGAACTTATGCGCACTCATGGGCGTGCTGGCGTTCTGCGGCCCGGCCGTGGCCGAGACGGTAGAAGTGGCCACGCCCTACACGTCACTCGTGGTGGACGCCACCGAGGGGCAAGAGCTTAAACAGCTTTATTACGGCGACCGCCTGACCGCGGCCGACTTGGCCGCCCTCGCCGACGCAGGGGGCGCGTCTTACGCGGCATACCCGGTCTACGGAATGAACTGCCAAAGCGAGACAGCACTGGCTGTGAAGCACGCCGACGGCAACCTGTCGCTACAAATGGAAGTCACCGGAGTTGACAAAAAGACCGAAGGCAAGGCCACGGTGACCACCATCAAGATGAAAGACAAGAAGTATCCGTTCTACGTCAACGTATGTTACAAGACTTACAGCGACGCCGACGTGATAGAGACTTGGACCGAAATAAGCCACGGGGAAAAGGGAACGGTAGTGCTCAACCAGTTCGCTTCGGGCTACCTGCCCGTGCGCCGCGGCACGGTATGGCTCTCGTCGCTTTACGGAGCGTGGGCAAACGAGGCGCAAGTGTGCCAAGAACCGCTCAAGCCGGGTATGAAAGTAATTAAGAACAAGGACGGACTGCGCAACTCGCACACGGCGCACGCCGAGGTGATGTTCAGCCTTGACGGTCGACCGATGGAAAACTCAGGCAACGTGATAGGCGCAGCCCTCTGCTACAGCGGCAACTACAAGCTGCGCATAGACACCGACGAGAGCGACTACCACCACTTCTTCGCCGGAATAAACGAAGATAACTCGGCCTACAACCTGCCTAAAGGCGAGGTGTTCGCAACGCCCGCCCTCGCCCTTACCTACAGCAAGGAAGGACTCAGCGGGGCAAGCCGCAACTTCCACAAATGGGGTCGCCAGTACCGCCTGATGCACGGAGACAAGGAACGAATGATACTGCTCAACAGCTGGGAGGGAGTCTATTTCAACATAAATCAGGAAGGCATGGAGCAGATGATGCAAGACATCGCCTCGATGGGCGGCGAGTTGTTCGTGATGGATGACGGCTGGTTCGGCACGAAATACCAACGCAACAGCGACAACGCGGCGCTGGGCGACTGGACGGTTGACGGCCGCAAGCTGCCCGAAGGCATTGACGGACTGCTGCGCGACGCAAGGAAGAACGGCGTGAAATTCGGCATCTGGATAGAGCCTGAGGCCACCAACACCACCAGCGAACTGTACGAGAAGCACCACGAATGGATAATTAACGCCCCCGGACGCGAGCCTGCCACAGGCCGCGGAGGCACGCAACTGATGCTCGACTTGGGCAACCCCGAGGTGCAGGATTTCGTGTTCGGCATCGTAGACAACCTCATGACGAAACATCCCGAGATAGCATACATCAAATGGGACTCAAACATGGGCATACAGAGCCACGGCTCGACATACCTCACCAAGGACAACCAAAGCCACCTGTACATAAACTACCACCGCGGGTTCGAGAAGGTGTGCCAGCGCATCCGCGCAAAATACCCCGACCTTGTGATACAGGCTTGCGCCAGCGGAGGAGCAAGGGCGAACTGGGGAGTGCTGCCTTACTTCGACGAGTTCTGGGTGAGCGACAACACCGACGCCCTGCAACGGATATACATGCAGTGGGGAACGTCATACTTCTTTCCGGCCATCGCCATGGCATCGCACATCGGCTCCAACCCCAATCACCAAACCTTCCGCAACATTCCGATAAAATTCCGCATCGACGTGGCCATGAGCGGCCGCCTCGGCATGGAGATACAGCCCAAGAACATGACCGACGAGGAGAAGGCGCTGTGCAAGAAAGCCATTGCCGAATACAAGCAAATCCGTCCCATAGTGCAGTTCGGCGACCTGTACCGCCTCGTCTCTCCCTACGACAAGCTCGGCGTAGCGTCGCTCATGTACGTGTCTGAGGCTAAGGACAAGGCCGTGTTCTACTGGTGGAAGACGGAGACTTTCGTCAACCAGCACCTGCCGCGCGTCAAGATGGCCGGCCTCGACCCCGCCAAGACTTACCGCGTGCACGAGCTTGACCGCATTGACAACAAGCCGCTGAAGTTCGAGGGCAAGGCGTTCACCGGCCAGTTCCTGATGGACAACGGGCTTGAAATACCTTACACGCACGACGTAGACTATAACAAGCTGAACAGCTGGGCAAGCCGCGTGATAAGCCTAGAGGAGGTGAAATAAGCACGGCAACAAACAATAAGACACAAAGAGAGCCTTGCCGCCGGACACCGGCGCAAGGCTCTCTTTATGTATATAGGTATAACGCCTGTTTACTTAATTATCACTTTCTTGCCGTTGTGGATGTAGATGCCGCGCGTGGGATGCTCTACGCGCATACCCTGCAAGTTGTAATAAGGAGCGTCGGCGTCAGTGCCGCCAACCTCGGCCTCAACCTCGTTGATGCCCGTGCCACCGCCGTCTTGGAAATCGAGCACGATGCCGCCTGTGGCCGGAGTGATGTCGACATTGGTCTCGAGATAAGCCTTACGGGCGGGAATCTCAGTATCAACGGTGACAAGACTGAACGTGGCGGCCGTCTCGTCAAAACCGTAATTATATATTCCCGAGGTCGAAGCGGTAACCGTCTGTGCCCAGTCGCCTATGGCCTTGAGGTAGTTGGCCGCGTTGTTCTCACCCTCGCCGGTCATTACCACATGGATACCCGGAGTGCCTTTCACTATGATGCCTGTGTATGCGGGGACGTAAGTAACCGGAGTCAGCGTCACCTTACCATGCTCAACCGCTGTCGCGTAATACGCAGTTACATCGGCATTGGTGAAGTCGAGGCTCTTGCTTGAGTTGCTGTAAGTGGCTATGCCGCTGTTGCCTATTGTTATTTCAACGGCATCGTAGCTGTCAGGATAGGTTGTAAGTTCCACCTTGGTGATGGTGATGTTCTTGCCCCTTACCAATATGCCGTTAAACTGTATAAGCTCAAGCGTGGCGACATTGGGTATCTCGTATGAGAATGTCTGTGGCGTTGCAGAAACTGTAAGGTCGGCAGATGATTCAGTATCAAAGGCCACCCAGCCGTCAGGATTTGCTATCTGCACATGCGCGCCTTCGCCCGTCGCGGTGCAAGTAACGGTTATCAGGTCGCCGACTTTGGCGGTTGCAAGTCCCTGCGGTTTGTCTTCATAGCTCAATGCCAAGGCGTTAGCCCAATCGCCGGCCTCAACCGGTGTGTCTTCCCACAAGGTCGTAGTAGTTCCTTCCTTTGCCTCCTTCACGTCAACGGCGACTTTCGTCACGGTGATATGCTTTCCGTTGACTATCAGGCCGTAGTCCCTCAGCAGTGCGGCCTGCGCTGCGTCGAGGCTGACCGTTATGTCGCCATCTGCCGTTACGTCGCCGCTCGCAAGGGTTGTACGCTCCGGCGTGCGTCCTGCAACATAGTCGTTAGCCATGATTTCATAGTTAAACCACTGCTCGTCGCCGGCAGCTGCCGTGTTGCGGGTTACTGTTACGACCAATTGTCCGCCGTCGGCGATGTCAGCAAATGTGTTGGACGACAGTTCAAGACGTGTGTTCCAATCCCATTTTCCAATTTCGTGTGAGCCTTCCCACACCGTTTTCATTTCCGCGTTGGCGGTCAGCGTCATTGCGAGCAACAGCAATAACGAGGTAAAAATCTTTTTCATGATGCTTAATTTAAAATGGTTTTACTTGTTTATCTTACACCTGCCGCGGCACCGCTTGCGGCGTGTGCCGTGCGGCATGGTTTACGCTTGTTTTGTAAGAGGCGGCCTTTTGCCTTGCGAAAGGCCGCCTTTCGACCTGTAATATGCCGCCTTTTGGAGGGCAAAAGACGGCATATTGCAAAGCCACTGAATACCAACGTGTTACGCACTCACTTCTTTTCAATGCGGAAGTTGCCCATGCGGAAGTCGGCATCATAGTCTACATCAGGCTTGAACACAATGCTGAGCGTAGCCCAGCGTGAGCCAACGGTGCCGTAAAAACCGTTCTGCGCGAGGTCGGCAAGCGACAGGGTTACTGTCTGCCATTCCTCATGCGTGTTGATACCGGCCCCGTCGCCTATGTTCCATACATACCTGTTGCCCCAGTTGAAGCACGACTCGAGAGTGGAACCGCCGGTCAGCGGATAGTTGTTAGAGTTATAAACCTCGAACTTGAGCACGTAACCGTCCAGTTCTTCGGCAGGCAGTGAGCCTACGTCTACGCCGTCGATGTCAATCAGGTTTTGGCTGAGGTCTATCTGGTTCCAGCTCCATTGCCCTACATGCCCAGTGAAGTGCAGGTGCGGATAACCGAGCGAAGTCTCGGCGGCAGATGCCTCTGCATCGGTCAAGTTTTCGTAAGCAAGGCCACTGACGCTGACACTCGTTGCGCTGAAATCGCCGTAAAGCAGGTTCCTTGTCGGACGGAACGGCAGCGTGGCCGTCATCGGCTCGCCCGTACTTCCGTCGGTCCAGCTTATCTGTATCGTGCTGTTGTCTGGCGTGCCTTCGGGTATTTCGGCCTTCATCGACGAGCTTGTTATCGAACCAAGGCCAAGCTCCGTGCCGTTGAGCGAGACTTTCGATGTCGTGCCGAACTCATAGAGGTTGAAGTTTGCGCCGAGTATCGTCACCGAGTCGCCCGCGTTGACGAACTCGCACAGCAGCCCGTCAACCTGCAGAGTCGGGAACGGCATGGTGAAACCGTAAGTGGTCGTGCCCATGTCGGTGGTGTATTCAATGTTGTTTTCATGCGCCATCGACAGTTCCATGGGGATTACTACTATTGCGCCGGTTGAGAACGTGTACACTTCAGAGAGGTCGGCCTCAACAGTGTTGAACTTTATGCTTTTTACGTTGTTGAGGTTCTTGCCCACTATACGCACCATCTGGCCTACGTTGCCCTCGGTTATCGGGTTGGCCATTTCAGCGTCTTGAGCGTCATAGACAGCCG
>ERZ780212.2387-NODE-2387-length-12051-cov-5.134295_pt1 | contig 12051 bp, 11 predicted proteins | sample MGYA00511364_ERZ780212 | MGnify/ENA primary metagenome ERZ780212 (study PRJEB29588, sample SAMEA2147991) | human gut metagenome | biome: human gut; feature: human-associated habitat; material: faeces | place: Denmark | collected 2008/2010 ...
TAACATAAATACAACATATTATTAATTAGCGTTTACTATTATTCGGTATACTCTGAAAATTTGGCGATTAGATGAAGTATAGGCACGAATAGGTTCGGTGAACGCCTGCGCTATGCGTGGGTGGAACTTATCGTCTATACGGGTTACGCCAAATACCTCAGAGTAAGATAAGCGAAGCTCACGCTTTTTTTGTCTTGCCCTGCGGTGTTTGTTCGTGCGCCCGTATAATCCCGAATCAGTCATTAGAACGCGATTGTATGACTACGGCTAATAATATGTCCGATTCGGGATAACCGGAATGATAGTTCTCGCACAAATACAGTGCAGATGAAATTTTATCGTTTCGCGAAAGCCGGCCTGTTGGCGGCGGGCTTTCTGGCGTGTCATAGCGTGCCGGTTGGCGCGCAGGCACAAGGGCAGCCGTATCCCGTAACTGCGGACGGCAGCCACAGTTTGAAACCAGGTGAAGTGCTCGTTCCCGCGGCTTTGTTCGGCGTTTCGGCGCTTTTTGTACACAACGGGTGGCTTGCAGGTAGGAAGGAAAACGTTCAGGACGCTCTTTCGGCCGGCGGCCGGCGCAAGTTCAAGGCCGATGATTACAGCCAGTATGCGCCAATGGCGGCAGTTTACGGGCTTAACCTTTGCGGGGTGGAGGGAAAACACAGGATTGTCGACCGCAGCGTAATCCTTGCGATGTCTTACGCCACCATGGGAATACTTGTGAACAGCATGAAATTCGCTTTCCGCGAAAAGCGTCCCGACAGCGGTGCGCGGAACTCTTTTCCTTCAGGCCACACGGCCACGGCGTTCATGGGAGCAGAACTAGTGCGCAAGGAATACGGCGGCATGGCCGGCGCCTGCGCATACACGCTGGCCACGGGGGTGGCCGTAATGCGCCTGTACAACAACCGCCACTGGCTGAACGACGTTATAACAGGTGCAGGCATGGGCATACTATCGGCCAAGATTGGATTCTGGCTGCTGCCATGGGAAAGACGGCTGCTAGGCTGGGACAAGCACGGCAACGGGACAACACTGTTGCCTATCGTAAACGCACATGACGGAAGTTTCGCAATGATATTCCGCACAAACATCTAAGCTCAAACCATGAAAATAAAAAGGCGCGACCGTACATTGGCTGCGCCTTTTTATCTGAATTATATAAATAAATTATTATTTCAAAACTTCAATAGCCTGTGTGGCGGTCGGGTTCTGTGGATCAATAGCCAATACCTTCTCGTAATATGACTTCGCGTTAGCGTTGTCCTCTTTGAGAATATAATAATAACCAAGATACAGGTAAGGCTCTACAAGCAACTTCGGATTGTCAGCATGTTCCGTCTGCGCCAACTGGGCATATTCCTCATAATAAGGCTTTGCAAGCCCCTGTGTCGTCTCCGGGTCGAGCTGCGAGTTGATACGCGCGCGCATCATCGTAGCATACAGCTTATTGGTCGGCGACTCCGTCGCAATACGTCCGTAAATCTCGTCGGCCTTCTTGAAGGCATTCACCTTGTCGGCATTAAGCGAATCGATTGTGGTAGCCTGCTGCATGTAAAGACGGGCAAGGCCGTCAAGGTCGGGCACAGACGGTTTCTCTACCTTGCTGAGGTATTCATCATAATATGCGAGACCATTGGTAAAATCGTTCTTTGCAATATAAGCGTCGGAAAGCTGCTTGCGTACGTCATTAAGCTCGGCGTTCATTTCAAGAGCCTTCTTGAACTGCTCGATCGCTTGGTCGTATGCGCTGTCACCCATAAAGGCATAACCGTAATACTGATAGTCACGGGCTGAAATCTTAGCGCTGTCAGACTTGTTGAAAAGTGCGTCGGCATACTTCAAAGCGTTCTTATAGTCCTTAAGGTCGGTGTAGTTATAGAACGTTATACGGTTCATAGCCGCGCTACGAGGATCTTTATTTACTCCAAAAAGCGCAACCTCAAGACTTTTCTTTGAGTTAGCCAAAAGCAACTCTGCGGTAGCGTACTCGGTTAAGTAATTATCCTTCAACTGGTTCAAGTCAACCTTGGCGTAATATTCAACAGCCTTGTCGAGTTTGTTTGCTCCATAATAAAAGTGAGCGGCCTCGGCATCAACAGGATAAGAAGGATCGACTTTGCGAAGTTCCTCTAGTTTGGCTACGGCGCCGTCCGGATCAACCTTGCGGTAAACCGAAGCGTACTTGATGTAACCGGTAGGATTGGTCGGGTCGAAATGTATAGCTTGGTTATAGAAACTTGCTGCACCACCACCCTCGTTGCTTGACACGGCGGCGAGATCTCCAAGAAGGATCGAGGCAAGAGCCTTACCTTTTTCATCTTTTCCACGCTCTATTGCCATGTTGGCATACTCACGTGCAGACGCAGTGTCCCTAATTTCAAAAAAGGCACGGCCTAATCCTGATAAAGCCTCGGCGTTCTTCTTGTACTCCTTTACAAAATCCTTTACCTGATCTTCATAAGCTGCAGGGTTCGACTTGTTTTCTACAATAACTTTCGTAATGGCATCTACTTGGGACTTAACATCCTGAGCCATTGAGGGAGCCGATACAACTGATATCAAAGCTCCGGCCAATAAATATTTAATTGCTCTCATAAGTCAAATATGATTAAAAAACAATCATTCCACAAAAATTAAAACTAATATATCAACACAAATTATTCGTCGCTGACATTAACCGTTCGGATAGTAATGTCGCCGCGCCTCGGCAACAAACCGGACTTGAAAATGATGAGCTGTCCTTTCGGTTGTTCTATGAAATGGGCAAATCCCCACGGCAATCCTTGAAGAGGATCGTTCAGCAACGCATATATTGTTCTCACCAACGGGTATCGTCCGTCAAGCAAGTATGCCTGATAAGGTTTCCAGCTATTCATATATGTAGCTGAATCAAACCTACTTACAGACATTACAGTTATATTCTTCTTGAATGTAGTATTCGTGGTATCACGCTTGTCGTTCAACCAATTAGAACCGATTATTCCTATTGCGTTTGGCGTTTTCTCAACATAGTCAACCACTTCCTTACTTGTCAGGGCAGCCACAATATTCGGACTGTTGATAGGTTTCCCGTCAAGCAATGAGTCTACACAAAAATGCACGGCACTTGACTTTTTGTTGTCAAACACAACCAAGATGTCACCACGTTTTGAACCCGGAACAATGTCGCTCCATTTTTTTGCCTGCCCACTAAGAACACGCTTTATGTCTTTTACAGAAATACACGAATCGGTATTATCCTTGTTAATAATAAGCGAAAGCCCGTCGTAAGCCAACGGAATGGCCACAGGCAGGTAATTACGGGCCTTAAGATTCTCAAATTCTTCCTTCGTAAAATTACGCGAAGTAATAGCAAGCTGTATGCTGTCCGTCATAAGCATATTGACAGCATCAAGCTCATTCGTATAAATCGGAGTCAACTTAGCCTCACGATAAATACTTTCAAATACTTGTATCTGTTCGTCAATAATAGGACTAAAACTTTCGTCAGAAGCGAATGAAATCGCTCCTGACGAATAAGTATCTGTCCTACCATTCTTAGGTTTGTCGACACATGCCGATACAAATCCCAAGAGCAGTGTAAATCCTACTATACCGTAGAATAGTTCTTTCTTCATATTGCTTTATTACTGCAATTTGAATGTTACAGGCAATGTGTACCTTACGTTTACGGTTGTACCGTTCTGCTTACCCGGAGTCCACTTAGGCATACTGCTTACGACACGTATAGCCTCCCTGTCGAGCGACGGGTCAACACCACGAGCAACCCTCACGTCAGAAATAGAGCCAGTCTTACTAACGACAAACTGAACGATAACACGTCCTTCGATGCCGTTCTCAGCAGCAACTACAGGGTATTTGATATTATCTTTCAACCACTGCATCATTGCTGCAGGACCACCTGGGAACGAAGGTTGTTCTTCAACGACGTCGAAGACTTTGTTCTCTTCTTCCTTAGGAGGTTCCGGCTGGGCAATCTCTTCTTTGGCCTTGAACACCTCACCACCGATTTCATCGTTACCTTGAACGTTGAATGCACCGATAGTAGTCTTAGTCTTTTGGAGATCGTCCTGATTCTTCATTTCTTCTTCAGGTTTCACTTCCTCGTCTTTCTTGATGACAGGAGCCGTAAACTTAATTGAGCTTTTCACCCTCTCTACCGGCTTCGGAGGCTCAATCTTGACAGGAGCCTTCTTCTCAACCTTTGCCTCTTTCTTCGTCTCAAGAGACGAAAGCTCGACAGCGGTTGTCACAGCAACTCTTTGATTGGCCTGAATTACGTTCTTGATCGCTATGGCGGAGAAGATGACAACAGCAGCAATAAGCACGATTAGGATTGACCAAATGTTACGCTTGGCAGTACCCTTGCGAAGCTTATAGGCTCCGTAAGCTTGGTTTCTGCCTTCAAACACAAGGTCGCACCATGCATTAGATATTAAATCTATTTTTGACATTGTCTTTACGTTTTAAATGTTAACCAACGACTATTGCCCCATTATTTCACTTGCACACCCTTCTTGCTGAGGAGTTGCTTGTCTTCAGGGGTAATGTTGTCGATGACATACTTACCAATACTGCATATCTGCATCTCATCCAGAGCGTCAACCAAATTCTTATAAGAAGCGTCGTCCGTTGCCTTGATAATGATCGTAAGCGTAGGTATCTTCTGTCCGCCTACTTCACCATTCTTCAATTTTTCAAGCTCCTTATTATAAATAGAATCCGGATACTTAGCGGGATCTTTCAGCTTCTTAGCGTCAAGTTCCATCTTCGCTTTCAAAATGGCAGCCACAGGAACAGTACCATCCTCTGTTACGTGGTTGATAAGTACACTACGAATACCATCTTTACCCCATGTAGTTTCCTTCAAACAAGAAGGATCTTCATAATTCGGTATACCAGCAACGTAGAAAATCTTATCATTTCCGGCAACAAAGATAGTTATTGTCTGTGAGGCCTTAGTCGCAGTTTTGTCTTGATCTTGCACATTCTTATCATTACTCGGCATGGTCAAAAGCATAGCTTGAGGCTTGCTTAAGGACGTACACAGCATGAAGAATGTGATAAGAAGCATCATCATGTCCACCATAGGCGTAAAGTCTACGCGGATCTCGATTTTCTTCTGTCTACTTGTATTCTTTTTTGCCATGACTTAGTCCTCCACCTTTTTATAAGAAGTGATAAGCTCGTAACGGTTCTGGTTCATGTCCTGAAGCTCAGACATCACCTTCTTGATAACCTTATAAGGTGTTTTCTCATCAGCCTTGATGGCCAACTTCATGTCTGAATTAGCGTCAGTAACAGTTTTCACCCAGAGTTGGAACTCGCTCATACCGCCGTCAATGCTATCAGTAGGAACACCTTTTTCCTGCTGGAAGGCATTCATCTGCGAGGCGTCTTGATTAAGAAACGCGCTCATTTCATTCATTGACACGCCAATATTCGTAGCACTGCGTACATTCTTCATTTGCGCTCCGTTCAATGACACTCCAAACTGATCTGCCATTGTCCCAAGAGCGGTCTCCATGTCACCCGGCTTGTCCCAGCCCAAGAACACCTTGCCCTTATTGTCAATAAGTATTGTCAAGACGTTCGAGTCTGTTACCTTGACCTCCGACACTGATCCCGGCGTAACAACCTTCACCGCCTCGTTCTTCACGAATGTTGACGTCAACATGAAGAACGTAAGCAGCAAGACCATCACGTCGCTCATCGGCGTCATGTCGATCCAGGTGCTTTGTCTCTTAATTTTTACTTTACCCATAGTAATTAAAATTTAAAGGGTTAGTAAAATTAAGCTTCTTCCGTGTGATTGGCTTCGTATGTCTGAGCAATAGAATAACCAACCTCATCAAGGGCGTATGTAAGTTTGTCTATCTTGTTTGTGAAAGTGTTATAAGCAACAACTGAGCACCAAGAAGTCAAAATACCGAACGCGGTGTTGATCAACGCCTCAGAAATACCAGTAGAAAGGGCGAGAGAGTCACCACCACCACCGGCGGCCAAAGCTTGGAATGAACGAATCATACCGATAACGGTACCGAGAAGTCCGGTAAGCGTACCAAGTGTAACGATGGTTGCAAGAATCGGAAGGTTCATCTGCAAGGTAGGCATTTCCAACTGAGTTGCCTCTTCGTGAGCCTGCTGTATCTTAGCCACTTTCTGAGCCTTCTTTAAGCCAGTAGCGGCTTCCATTTCCTTATATGCGCGTATAGAAGCTGAAACCACATTGGCAACAGAACCTCTCTGCTTGTCGCAAATGCTCTGAGCTGTAGCGAAGTCGCCCTTGTTTACAGCTGCCTTTATGTTCAGGACGAACTTTGCCAAAGAGCCTTTACCGAAAGCTGTGCGGAGAGCGAGCCAACGCTCGATACTCAAAGCGATCACAGTAAGCAAAAGGGTCTGGATAATAGGCACGATGACACCACCTTTGTAGATAGTTCCGAGCAAGTTTGTCGGGTGACCAGCGGGGTCGTTACCTGCGAAGTTAGAAGGATTGCCGAGCAGGAAATTGTATATGCAAATCGCGATGATAAGACATACAACGATAACCCAAATCGCTGCTCTAATTCCCTGGAAGCCCTGATTTTTCTTCGGGCTTGCTGCTTTTTGTGTAGTTGCCATAATTTTGAATTTAGTGTTATTAGTTAATTAAATATTAAGTTATAAAGTTTCAATCAAATACCAATTAAGGCAGGTACTTCCCGTGCTTTCAAAAGTGGTTTAACGTTATACAAGCACACAAAGGTAACGAATTATGGATAATAAAAACATTTATCACAAAGTTTTTAACAATGTTTTTGACTTTTATCCATATCTTTTCATCACTTTTTATACTTGCTGCGCACGATATCACTTCAGCCTTGATACGGCTTCCTTTATCCGTGCCATAGCCTTACGTATGTTATCATCGCTTGTCGCATAGCTCATGCGGAAACATTCAGGATCTCCGAATGCGTCGCCTGCCACAGTCGCGACATGGGCCACTTCCAACAAATACAACGCAAAGTCTGTCGAATTGTTCACCGCATGGCCTGCGCCATCACTCTTACCGAAGAAGCTGCTGCACTTAGGGAATACGTAAAACGCGCCTTCCGGCACATTAACCTCAAGTCCTGGAATATCTTTTGTAAGACCTACCATCAAATCGCGGCGGCGCTCAAATGCCTTACGCATTTCCTCGACACAGTCCTGCGAGCCTACATAAGCTGCAACAGCGGCTTTCTGGCTTACAGAGCAAGGGCCGCTCGTGTATTGTCCTTGCAGTTTGTTGCATCCCTTTACAATCCATTCCGGAGCCGCGATATATCCGATACGCCACCCTGTCATGGCATACGCTTTCGACACGCCGTTCACAAGTATGGTGCGCTCTTTCATTCCCCCTACATGTGCTATGCTGCTATGGACACCTATATAATTAATGTGTTCGTAAATCTCATCGGATATAACAAAAAGGTCTTCATGGCGTTTCACGACCTCGGCCAGTCCCTCTAGCTCCTCACGCGAATACACGCTGCCCGTAGGATTGCTTGGCGAGCACAATATCAGCAATCTTGTTTTCGGCGTTATCGCAGCCTCGAGTTGTTCAGGGGTCATCTTGAAATTCTGCTCGAAGCCAGCCTCTACGATGACAGGTGTTCCTCCGGCGAGCTTCACCATTTGCGGATAGCTCACCCAATAAGGAGCGGGAATTATCACTTCGTCACCGTCGTTGACCAAAGCCAGAACCGCATTACATACGCTCTGCTTGGCTCCGTTCGATACAAGTACCTCGTTCACTGTATAGTCCAGTCCGTTCTCATTTTTCAATTTTGCGACTATAGCCTCACGCAAGTCCATGTATCCGGGCACCGGAGAATACTTCGAGAAGTTGTTGTCTACCGCAGCCTTGGCCGCTGTTTTTATATGGTCGGGCGTATTAAAGTCCGGTTCGCCTACGCTCAAGTTAATAACATCGATACCCTGAGCTTTCATTTCACCGCTTTTCTGCGACATAGCAAGCGTTGCTGAAGGAGCCAAGCGGTTTAGCCGGTCTGATAATTGTGCCATATTATTTATGATTTGTTTTTGCAAAATTAAAAAAATTATTTTTCCCGAAAAAATAAATACGTCTATATTTACACGTCAAAAACAAAAAAAAGTTTCACATTACAAACATTATACAAAGGCATTACAGATGCAAGTTGTGCCCCATTCTGTCTTTTTTCGTCTTGAGATACTTGTAATCATACTCGTTGGGCGTAATTTCTATAGGCACGTTCTCCACTATTTCTAGACCGTAAGCCTCAAGCCCTACACGCTTGGTAGGATTGTTGGTCATCAGCCTCATCTTGTGTATTCCTAAATGACGAAGCATCTGTGCGCCGCAACCGTAATCACGCTCATCGGGCTTAAAGCCGAGGTGTACGTTCGCGTCAACAGTGTCATAGCCTTCCTCCTGCAATTTATAAGCCTCAATCTTGTTCATCAGTCCTATGCCGCGGCCTTCCTGCTGCATATATATCAGCACGCCCTTGCCTTCCCTTTCTATCATCTGCATTGCCTTGTGCAGCTGCTGCCCGCAGTCGCAACGCTTACTGCCGAATATGTCGCCAGTAGCGCACGACGAATGTACCCGCACCAGCACAGGCTCGTCCTCGCGCCATTCGCCCTTTATCAGGGCCATGTGCTCCAGCCCGCTGCTCGTCTGCCTGAAGGGTATGAGCTTGAAGTGTCCGTACTCCGTAGGCATATCCACCGTCTGCCCGACGCTTATCAGCGACTCGCGCTGCAGGCGGTAGGCTATCATGTCCTTAATGCTTATCACCTTAAGGTCATACTTTGCGGCGAACTCCAGCAGTTGCGGTAGCCGCGCCATGGTGCCGTCGTCGTTCATTATCTCCATCAGAGCGCCGGCCGGATACAGGCCGGCCAGCCTGCAAAGGTCTATCGTAGCCTCCGTATGTCCGCTGCGCCTCAACACCCCGTTGTCCTGGGCGTAAAGAGGATTGACATGGCCGGGACGGCCAAACGTCAGCGGAGTAGACGCAGGGTCGGCCAGCGCCTTTATCGTCTCGGCCCGGTCATGGGCCGACACTCCCGTAGAGCATCCGTCAAGTTTATCTATCGTTACGGTGAACGGGGTGCCCAGCACCGAAGTGTTTTCCGCCACCTGCCGTGGCAGGTCAAGCTCGTCACACCGGCTGAGCGTTATCGGCGCGCAGAGCACTCCGCGCGCATGTTTCAGCATGAAATTCACCTTTTCGGCCGTTATCTTCTCAGCCGCTATTATAAGGTCGCCTTCGTTCTCGCGGTCTTCGTCGTCGACAACTATGACAAACTTGCCCTCTTTAAAGTCTTTCAGGGCCTCGTCAACAGTATTTATCTTCAATTTTTCCATAATCACCTTTCACCTTTTTTATATATTATACAACGGTTTTCAACTTGCCGTCATGTTCCATTTCGTTTATCCTAGCTATCATGGAGTCGTTCGTCTGCTTTACCACCTTTAAGTCTCTCAGCAGGCGAAGCCTGAAACGCCACATCCTCAAATAGAGGAACACTCCCACAGGCACTGCCACTGCCGCCGCCACATTAAGCCATTTGCGCTCGAAAGGACGGGTGTGCGCCCTCACGGCCATATAGGGATATTCGTTGAGCAACGCCAACACGCGCTTGTCTTTCGTGTTCGACAGATCTTCTATCACGGCCTCCATCCTCTCGTTTATTTCCTCTATCGTGTGGTCGGGGCTGTATTTAAAGAACACTTTCACCACGTTCGGAGCCAAAAGCAGGTTGTGCTCGTGGGCGTAATCGCGTATCTCCGTGTTTATCTTCGCCAGCTCTGCGGCGTCAGTGCCATAGTCGGGATCGTTGATTATCACGTCCTTGCGGTATACGGCACGCTTCACGCGCAGTCCGAGCAGGTTCATAAACATGTTGCGGTAGAAGTCGACGTTGAACACGACGGAGTCGTTGTTCGCCTTATATGTAAAGAACACGGCAAGCGGCGCCAGCACTGCAAGGGCTATAGTCTTGCCGAACCATATTGTCCACATGCCTCCGCGGGCCATGCGGTAGCCCGAGTTGTCGAAGATGAAGAACACGATGAACACCAGCACCGAGACGATAACGGGCACGCCGAGACCGCCTTTCCTTATTATAGCGCCGAGCGGAGCGCCTATGAAAAAGAACAGCAGGCACTGCAAAGCCACTGAAAACTTGTTGATGGCCTCAATCTTATGCTGCCTTATCAGCCTGTCGCCATCAGATGTCAGCATACCTTTGAAGTCGAGGTCGCTCATCTCGTTCCTCACTTTCCTCAGCGCCATGTCGACAGCCGACAGTTTCTTGTCGGCCGACAGGCGGTTGTACACCGAATCAAAGCTGAACGTCCGCGTAGCGGCCATCTTCACGGCGCGCATCGAGTCGGTCTTACTTATCGACTGGTCGGCATAATACGACCTTTTGGCATCCCTGTAGAACACGCGCCCCACGCTGTCATACACATGGGTGAGCGAGTCGATATCGAGACTTATCTGCCTCAGGCTCTTGCCTTTGGCGTTGTTCGACAGGGCGCTGGCATCGGCCACGTTGAAGTCGGAATCAAAGTCCATGAGAATCTTTTTCTCAATAAACGACTCCCTGCGGTAGGGCACTCCCGTGCCCCTTACCATTTGCTGCGACTTCATGTTCTCAAACCATTCGCCGCTGTACAGCGTCAACAGCAAATGTTTCTTCTCCGCCGTAGACTGCAGCATGCCCGAGTCGGCCAAGATTATGGCCGCGTCCTCGTAGCTGTCGGTCATCTTATATATCATCACGCCGTACAGCTTGCCCGTGTTCAGGTCTTTTTTCTGCACGTACAGGTTACACCCCGGTATGCCGTCGTAAAAAACTCCTTCGGGAATCTCAAGCTCGGGGCTTTTCTGCTTCATCGACAGCAGCAGGCGCGAGAACGACATGTTGGCGTTAGGGGCTATGACATTCTGGAAATAAAACGAACCCAGCGAGATGAGCACCACTATCACAATAAGCGACCTGAACGCCTGCATCAGCGATATGCCGGCGGCCTTTATCGCCGTCAGCTCGCTGCTCTCGCCGAGGTTGCCGAACGTGATGAGCGACGACAGCAGTATGGCCAGCGGCAGCGCCTGCGGCACGAGCATCAGGCTCATGTACCAGAAGAACTGCGCAAGGACGTCCATCGAAAGTCCCTTGCCTATCAGTTCGTCCACGTATTTCCACAGGAACTGCATCATCAGGATGAACTGACAGATAAAGAACGTGCCAACGAACAGCATTCCGAACTGCCTCGCTATGAACTTGTCTAACTTCTTTATCCTTATCATTTGTTTGTAGCGGCAGGGCATTACAGCGCCTACCAGCCTGCAAAATTAGCACAAAAAAATCAGAAAACAATATATAAAGGTAAGAAAGTGAGAAGGTGAGAAAGTGAGAAGGCAGAACGTATTTATTTCTCACCTTCCCACCTTTCAAAGCCCCGTCGAGCGGTGCAGCGTCTCCATGTTGGCATCCCAGATGTCCTCAAGCGTATCGGTGTCGCCGTCGGGGGCGTAGTCAGTGATTACGAGCATGTAATCGTCGGTTATGTCGCTCTTTTCCATACGCAGCTCGAAATACGTGTCACGGTATTCATCCTCGCTCCACCTCATGCGTATGTACTTGTTTTCCTTCTTGTCTATCACTGCGGCCGTCCTCGTCTCATGGTGGCTCCAAGGGTTGCCCCATGTGAAGGTGAACGTGTCGCCGTCGCGCTTCACTTCGTCGGCGAGCCATTTCGACAGCCCTTCGGGAGTACTCATCAGCGACCATATAATGCTGGCCGACTTCGAGCGCAGCTCCCGCTCTATACTGATTTTATTCGCTTCCATAAATCATGGTATGAGAGTTTTTCGCTACAAAAATAATAATTTTACAAAAGAAAAAAGCAAAAAAGTACGATATTTTTTGGTATGTAAATAAATTGTATTACCTTTGCACCCGCAAAAAGGATGATTGATGGCGGGATAGCTCAGCTGGTTAGAGCGTCGGATTCATAATCCGGAG
>ERZ780212.2388-NODE-2388-length-12042-cov-1.860849_pt1 | contig 12042 bp, 8 predicted proteins | sample MGYA00511364_ERZ780212 | MGnify/ENA primary metagenome ERZ780212 (study PRJEB29588, sample SAMEA2147991) | human gut metagenome | biome: human gut; feature: human-associated habitat; material: faeces | place: Denmark | collected 2008/2010 ...
ATCAAGAAAATTATAACCAATTATCCGTAAAAATGGAAGAAATGCAGGATGTTATCAACAATAATGATATTGAAACCATGGAAAATGTGGATAATAACAGTGATAGTACCAATATATTGTGGTTATTGGAGGCTGACAGAAAGAGAATATCAAGGGATATTCACGATACAGTCGTACAGAATTTGACAGCACTTATTCATAAACAGGAATTTGCTATTCAGATTGCTGATAGGGATTTGAATAGAGCTAAAATAGAAATGAATAATGTAAAGGGTATTGTCAAAGAAAGTATTAATGAGCTACGTAATATTATATACCAGTTAAGACCTATGGAACTTGATGACCTGGGATTTAACGAGGCATTAATGAATCTTCTTGATAAATTAGATGATAGTCATAAGGATATTATTATGCACTATACAATAGATTGCACAGATGATATATCGCACGTTGTGTGTATGTCAACTTTAAGGATAATTAATGAATTAACCAGTAACTCGTTTAAACACGCTGACTGCAATAATATATATATTGATATTGCAACAGATGATAATAAACTTACTATTAGTTATAAAGATGATGGATGTGGTTTCGATTTTGAACAGATTGGCAAGGTTAAATCTAATAATACAGGTTATGGAATAAGAATGCTTGTTGAAAGGGTTAATCTGCTAAGAGGTAGTATTAACTATAACAAAGATGAGAAAGAGTTTGTTATTAATATACCTTTGAAATAATAGTTTTTTGGGGGAGAAAATAATATGTCTGTTAATATTTTACTTGCAGATGATCATAAGATGATTAGAGAAGGTTTGAAACAGCTTCTTGAAATGTATGATGATATTAAAGTTGTAGGAGAGGCTGGAGATGGATTTGAATGTCTTAATCTTGCAGATAAGACACATCCTGATGTAATACTTCTGGATATTAATATGCCTAATCTTGACGGACTTCAGGTGCTTAACATAATTAAAACTCAGAAAATGGATTGCAAGGTTATAGTTCTTACAATTCATAATGAAATTGAATATTTGATTAAGGCTATAGACTTTAATTGTGATGGGTATATACTTAAAGACTCAGATTTTGATACATTGAAAAATGCAATTATGACAGTATACGAAGGACAGACATACATAGAGCCAACACTTGTTCCATTACTAAATGTACGTTTGGCAGAGAGAGATTTGATGAAAGACAAATCAAAAGAACTTACAAGACGAGAAGTGGAAGTACTTAAAATGATTGCTTCTGGTTCATCAAATAAAGAAATAGCAAGTACATTAAGCATAAGTGAGAGAACTGTTAAAAATCACGTTTCTAATATATTTAAAAAGATTGATGTATCTGATAGAACGCAGGCGGCAGTGTTTGCAATTAAAAATGATATTATTAAGTTAAAGTGATAGATTGGTGCTGAATATAAAAGATAAGTGCTTATTATTTGTTGTTGGAGTTGAATTCATTAGTAACAATAATAATAATTATAGGATAACGTAATGAATTGAATATAGTAGATAGATTTAATTAATGGAGTGGGTGATATGTTTCACGTGAAACATATCACCTGCTTTTTGTTGTTTAGGTTGTGAAAGTATAAGCTATAAAATATAAAAGTATTGCTTGAAATATAGAATTTGAAAGTATTAGCTGCAAAAAATCAAGACGTAAAGTAGAGTGGAGAGTTATATTGAATGGTTATATAATATTGTATGTTGGTGAAAATAATAATGTAAACCGTAATAAAACGTGTAATATAATAAATGATAAATAAAAATATTTGTTAAATAAAATTCAAAAACTTTAATGGTATTCAAGAAAATGTATTCAAGAAAATATAGATTGAAAGTTAGATACTTTCTATTTATAGATTATATTGTACCCTTTTATTGATTATAGTATGAATATTATAAAACAATATTAGTTGCATAATTAAAAATACATAAATTAGCAGATTATATTGAGGTTAATCTATTGAAAAAAATAGGTTTGAGTATTAAACTATAGATGTGTGACTATTAATTAAAATGAATGTTTCACATCAAAATGTTTATTATGTTTCACGTGAAACATTTTACACTTGCATTTCACATGTAATGAATACATATCAATTAATTATAAGCACTATATTATTAATCGGAGGCTGATTATGGGGAGAGTAATAGCAATTGCTAACCAGAAGGGTGGTGTTGGTAAGACAACAACGGCAATTAATTTAACAGCTTGCCTTGCAGAGGCAGGACAAAAAGTTTTACTTATAGATATTGACCCACAGGGTAACGCAACAAGTGGAGTTGGAGTGGATAAGAATGAAGCAGACAAAACTGTATATGATGTAATTCTTAGAGAGTGTGATATATCCGAGGCAATAATTAAAGATGTATATGATAATATGGACTTACTTCCATCTAATATGAATTTAGCTGGAGCAGAGATTGACCTTATAGATGTTGAAGATAGAGAATATGTACTTAAAGAAGAAGTTGCAAAGATAAGAAGAAATTACGATTATATAATAATGGACTGTCCTCCATCTTTAAGTATGCTAACAGTAAATGCAATGACAGCTGCAGATACAGTGTTAGTACCAATACAATGCGAATACTATGCACTTGAAGGTTTGTCACAGTTAATCTATACAATTAATCTTGCTAAGAAAAAGTTAAATAAAAATCTTGAATTAGAAGGTGTTGTGTTTACAATGTATGACTCAAGAACTAATCTTTCATTGCAGGTTGTTGAAAATGTCAAGGATAATCTTAAACAGAATATATACAAGACAATTATTCCTAGAAATATAAGATTAGCAGAAGCTCCAAGTTATGGACAGCCAATAAATATATATGATACAAGATCAACAGGTGCAGAAAGTTATAGATTATTGGCACAGGAAGTTATGGAAAGAGATAAAGAAATAAAGGAGAAATAATATGCCAACAAAGTCAACTGGAACTAAAAGTTCTGCCAAAAGAAGTAAGACAAGTGGATTGGGAAGAGGGATTTCTAATTTAATACCTGAAGCACCTACAGAAGAAAATGTAGTTGTTAAAGAGGTAGTCAAAGAAGTTGTAAAGGAAGTACCAGCAGAAACTAAAGTGAAATTATCTTTGATAGAGCCTAATAAAGATCAGCCAAGAAAAGCATTTGATGAAGATGCGTTGATTGAATTATCAGAATCGATAAAACAGTACGGTGTATTACAGCCATTATTAGTTCAGAAGAAAGATAATTACTATGAGATTATAGCAGGTGAGAGAAGATGGAGAGCTGCTAAGCTTGCAGGTGTTAAGGAAGTACCAGTAATTATTAAAGACTATTCTTCACAGGAGATAGTGGAAATTGCTCTTATTGAAAATATTCAGAGAGAAGATCTTAACCCAATTGAAGAAGCTAAAGCATATCAAAGACTTATTAAAGATTATAGACTTAAACAAGATGAGGTTGCAGAAAAGGTTTCTAAGTCAAGAGCTGCAATTACTAACTCATTAAGATTATTAAAGCTTGATGAGAGAGTCCAGGATATGGTGATTGAAGGTAAAATCAGCAGCGGACACGCAAGAACAATTATAACAATCGAAGATAAAGATAAGCAGTATATGATTGCTCAGAAAATATTTGACGAGAAGTTAAGTGTGAGAGATGTAGAAAAATTAATGAAAGCACTTGAAGCACCAGAGAAACCAGAAAAGAAAGCTCCGAAGAATGATTTTGTCTATAGAGATTTAGAGCAGAAGATGAAGGCAATTATGGGAACTCAGGTTGTAATCAAGAATAAGAATAACAATAAAGGAAAAATAGAAATAGAATATTACTCTCAGGCAGAATTAGAGAGAATATACGAATTATTGCAGAAGATTAACTAAATAATACTTTCAAATATAATGAGCACAGAGTGCTCATCTTAAAAGTTCCTTGCGGAACTTTATATGTGCTGGAAAGCAGCACGAAAATTAAGAAATAATGATCACAGAGTGCTCATCTTAAAAGTTCCTTGCGGAACTTCATATGTGCTGGAAAGCAGCACGAGATATTTAAGATATAATACAAATATATTAAATATTAAAACAATAAATAATTAACGAAAGGAATAAAACAATGTTAGATGTATTTGGATTGTTTAGCGTACCAACATTATATGTGCTTATTGGAATAAGCGTATTATTGATAGTGGCAATTATTCTTTCTATTGTAGCTATTGCGAAGTCATCGGCAATGAAGAAGAAGTACAACATTATGATGGAAGGCTCAGAAGGAAAGAGTATCGAGAAAATAATTAAAGAGTATACTGACGATGTGAAACTTTTAAAAGAAACATATGAGAACAATACAAAATCAATCAAAGATATATATGATAAGATGCAGTATACATTTCAGAAGGTTGGAATTGTTAAGTATGATGCTTTTCATGAAATGGGCGGCAAATTAAGTTTTGCAATATGTATGCTTGATAAAAATGATAATGGCTGTCTTGTTAATGTAATGCACAGCAATAACGGCTGTTTTGCGTATATTAAAGAGATTATTAATGGTGAGTCATTTATTGAATTAGGTGATGAGGAAGCCAATGCGTTAAAGCAGGCAGTTGCTGGAAGAATGGGTGATGTTGAGCTTAGCAGAGAAGTCAACGATATAGTTAATAATTAAAATGATGAAAATAATAATGGCAATACTAGAATAATAACGAATATAATAAAGTACATTAAAAGATACATAAATAAATATATAAAATGCTGGAAAATATATATAAAAAGGTGCATAATTAAAAGAGTATCAAATTCGTTATATGGAGGAAAAAATGTTAGATTTAAAATTTGTAAGAGAAAATCCAGATATTGTTAAACAGAATATAAAGAATAAATTTCAGGATAGAAAGTTACCTTTAGTTGATGAAGTTATTGAACTTGATGCACAGGCTCGTGCTACAAAGACAGAAGCTGATGAGTTAAGAGCTAACAGAAACAAGCTTTCTAAGCAGATTGGTGCTTTAATGGCACAGGGAAAGAAGGAAGAAGCTGAGGCTGTTAAGGCTCAGGTTAATACTGATGCTGACAGATTAAAGGAACTAGAAGCAAAAGAAACAGAACTTAATGAAAAAGTTACTAAGATTATGATGACAATTCCTAACATTATTGATCCAACAGTACCAATAGGTAAAGATGACAGTGAAAATGTAGAGATTGAAAAGTTCGGTGAACCAGTAGTTCCAGATTTTGAAATACCTTATCATACAGAGATTATGCAGAAGTTTAATGGTATTGACCTTGATGCGGCTGGAAAGGTTGCAGGTAATGGTTTCTATTATCTTATGGGCGATATTGCAAGACTTCACTCAGCAGTAATTTCTTATGCAAGAGATTTTATGATTGACAGAGGTTTCACATATTGTATTCCTCCATATATGATAAGAAGTAATGTTGTTACAGGCGTTATGAGCTTTGATGAAATGGATGCAATGATGTACAAGATTGAAGGCGAAGACCTTTACCTTATAGGTACAAGTGAACATTCAATGATTGGTAAATTTATTGATACAATTACACCAGAGGAAGAGCTTCCAAAGACACTTACAAGCTATTCACCTTGTTTCAGAAAAGAAAAAGGTGCTCATGGTATTGAAGAGAGAGGTGTATATAGAATTCATCAGTTTGAGAAGCAGGAAATGATCGTTGTATGTAAGCCAGAAGACAGCAAAATGTGGTTTGATAAGTTATGGCAGAATACAGTTGATATGTTCCGTTCCCTTGATATACCGGTTAGAACACTTGAATGTTGTTCAGGTGATTTAGCTGATCTTAAGGTTAAGTCAATTGACGTAGAAGCTTGGTCACCAAGACAGAAGAAGTATTTCGAAGTTGGTTCATGCTCTAACTTAGGTGATGCTCAGGCAAGAAGATTAAAGATAAGAGTACAGGGTACAGACAAGAACAAGTATTTTGCACACACATTGAATAACACTTGTGTTGCACCTCCAAGAATGTTAATCGCATTCCTTGAGAACAATCTTCAGGCTGATGGAAGCGTTAGAATTCCAAAGGCACTCCAGCCATATATGGGTGGAAAGACAGAACTTAGCAAGTAATTAAATATTAAGAAACAAAATATAATTTAACAAGAGATATAGTCTGACAAGACATTTGATTTAATAACATATTTGGTTTCACAAGGTATTTAATTTAATAAGTTAATTAGTTAAACACATTTAACATAATTGTTATCCTGCGTTGATGATGAATTATATGTACTGGAAAGTATGATATAGGTGCATATAATTTGTCGTCAATACAGGATATTTTTAATTGTTATATATTATTTGATATATAGATTAATTTGTGTTATCTTTATAATATTAGATGTTTATTATGATAGTTTAGATGCTGGAAATGGAGTATGTATGAAACAGGTTAAGGTAAAAAATCTTAAGGGAAATGAGATAACAGCCCTTCCTATAGTGACAGATAGTGGCACAGTACTTATACATGCAGATGTTGTATTGAATTCAGAATTGATTAACAGAATTAGGAATTTGGGAATACAAAGTCTAAGCATTAAAGAATATCCTGATGAAATAATTGACCCTGGTGAATATGGTCATATAATTATTGGAACAGATGATAAGCTGGGTGAAGACGATGACATTTATTCTGATAATAGTAATGGCACAGGGATAGATAATGATAATAATTACAATAAAGAAATAGAAAATGTAAGCGAAGATGGCATCAGTAACACCGATAATAATGGTGGTGAAAGTGATTATTATCAAGATAAAAGCAATAATAAAAATGACAGCGATAATGTGAATAATGACAGCCATAATGCAGAGAACTTACACGATAATGAATTGAATAAATCGGACATAGATAGTAATGAATCCAATAGCAAAGCTAAATCGCATAGTGGTAATAGTTATTACAGACATATCTATAAAGTTGAAGAAACGACTAATAATTCGAGGAAAGTTGTTAAAAATGTCCTTGAGAAACACATTTACAAGCATAATCAGGATTTGAAAATATTAGGTTTAGAGGCTGAACGAATTATTGAATCTGTGCTTTCAGAGCCAGAGGTTATTAACAATATAACAGAGATAAGAAATTTATCAACAGATATGTATACACACTGTATCAACGTGTGTTCATTATCTACAATTATGGCGTTAAGACTTAAAATGAGTGATAAGCAGGTTAAAAATGTATCCATGGGAGCGATGCTTCACGACATAGGTTTAAGATACATTAAGACACCATATATGAACACCAATGAAACATATATGAATACTAAAGATGCAATAGAATATAAGAAGCATACTATATTTGGGTATAGTTCTGTTCAGGACGAGGATTGGATACCGGATATAGCTAAAGAAATAATACTTTTACATCACGAAAGAATAGACGGCAAGGGATATCCATTTTCTCATAAAGGAGATAAACTGAAAATGGAAGTTAAGCTTGTATCTTTATGCGATGATTTTGACAGTCTTATAAGTGGTGTGGGTAATCCTAAGCTCAAGATATATGAGGCTATTGAGTATATTAAAGCTAATCAGGGATTGAAATATGATGCAACAATAGCAGAGAAGCTTCTTGAAACAGTAGCAGTATATCCTGTTGGAATTAAGGTTATTACAAGTGAGGGTGAAACGGGCATTGTTGTAAGGCAGAATAAGAAGTTTACTGACAGACCGGTAATTAAAATGTTAAAACATTCAGATGGATCTTTATATGAAAATGAGGTGGAAAAAGATCTTATGGAGTATCTTACACTGTTTATTGTAGATACTGAGTAATACAGGAATGAAGGATTGTTATGAATTTATATATAAAGGCTATAGGATTTGAGCAGGTGGATTCGGACTTTGAAGAGCAGATGATACACGCAGGTATTCTGGACAGTTTGGAGAAGGGGCTTGTTATAAAGAATAATGAGCTTAACCGTGGTGCGGTCATAGTAAGAATAAGCGAGTCTACAGGTTTGTACATATACGGAAGATTTAAAGATAAAGAATTCATATATGAATATTATTTTCCATTTGTTATTGGAAGAACAAGATGTGATAATGATGAGATTACAATAGAAAGACATCTGGATAAGGAATCCTATGCAGTTGTATGTGATGAGTCAAAGACAGGTGTTACCCTTATATTTTATCTGCAAAATGTAATGGATTATCTGGATTACATTTGTGATGAAAAAGGTCTTAACCAGAAAGATTACGATATAGATTCGAGAAGCTATGTATATAAAATTCCAATAAAGAATAAAATGGTAAGCCTTACGGCATTGTCACTTGGCGGAATAATTATGCTTCCAACAAGAAATAATAAGTCAGATTCTGTCAGAATGAAGAAGGAGAAGGACGACAGACAAAGACTTATACAGGCGGCTAAGAAGGGTGACGAGTCGGCAATAGAGAGCCTGACAATAGAAGATATAGATACATACAATGAGCTTTCACACAGAATTGTAAAGGAAGATGTATTTTCAATAGTTGATTCTTCATTTATGCCTTGTGGTGTTGAGTGCGACCAGTATCAGGTAGTCGGCGAGATACTTGAGTTGTCTGAGGAGATTAATCATTACACCAAAGAGAAAATATATATAATGGTTATCGAATGTAATGATCTTAATATGACTGTTGCCATTAACCAGGCTCATCTGCTTGGAGAACCCGCTGTTGGCAGGAGATTTAAGGGGCAGATATGGCTGCAGGGAAGTGTTAAGTTTAATAATTAAAATATTTGCCTGAAATGGACAGATGTGATATAATTAAATAAGTGGCGTTAAGCTCACATAATAAAAATGGTTACCGTAGCCTGAAGGCTGAAAAGCCCTGATACGGAGCTTGTTCTCTTAGTTAAATGGATATAACGAGCGCCTCCTAAGCGCTAGTTGTGGGTTCGATTCCCGCAGGGAACATTAATTTCTTGCAACAATGATTGTGAAAATTCATTGTTGCATTTTTTATTTTATGGTGATTGTGAGCACCATAAAAATATATAAATGAGTAGTTGGAACACCGAAAAAATAAAAGGGGGCACAGGGAACTAAATCCATTCTTAAAAAAATCATACAAAAACTACATCAATAAGTATAAATTTCTATTGCATTTAAAATTGAATTGTGATAGTTTTATCAATGTCAGATGGACAATAATTATGAGACTGGGTATATGAGGTTTTTACCCGGTTTTTTGTAATGTGATTCAGAAAAATTTATTAAACAAATAAAAACAAAAGAAAGGGAAATTATATGGCAAAGTTAAGAAAATGGATAGGTAATTTAAAAGTTTCAGCGAAATTGCAGGTATACCGGATGGCGGTATTAGTGATGACAGCTTTTTTTGTATTGGTGGCACTTGTATCAACATTAGTGATTCGTTCGACTATACATAGTATTACGGAAGTGTGGTCTCCTTCACTTGAGTGTCTGCAGGAATTACAAACAATAACTGCTAAATATAGAATCAAACAGTATCAGCATCTTGTAGAAACAGATACAGCAGCTATGGCAGCCTGTGAAAAAGAAACTAATGATATGGAGAATCAGATAAAGGATATATCTTCTAAGTTAGAGAAAATAATTAATTCAAATAAGAAAGCACAGGCAGGTAAAGCTGATTATGAAAAGGCAAGCTCTGCATGGGAGGATTACAGGTCAGCCTCAGATAAAATATATAAGCTTAGTAGAGAAGGCAAACAGGCTGATGCTGCTAATCTTATGATTGGAAGCATGGATGAAAGTAATAAGGAATTTGTAGAAAAGTTAAATTCAGTACGCGATGATTTTCAGGCGGAATTAGATACGGCAAAAGTAATTGCTAATATATGTACAATAATTATTTTTATTGTCATTATCATAACAGGATTAGCGATTGCAGTGATTGCAACAATTATAGGAAAGATAATATCAGACTCAATTACAGAACCAGTACGTCAGATTGATGAGGCAGTTGCCAGCCTTAGAAAGGGTGAGCTGTCTAACGTGGATATGCTTACATATGAATCTGATGATGAGTTTGGTGAAACAATTACAAAGCTTAAGGAAGCTATGAATATACTTTCAGATTATGTAAGCGAGATTTCACGGGAGGTTAAATTCATAGCACAGGGTGATTTAACAAGAAATGGTGATGATATTACACCGTTTCTGGGTGATTTTTCAGAATTAAAGGATTCGCTTCTGTATATTTTAAAGCGTTTTAACAGTACATTGTCAGAGATAAGCAGTATTGCAGAACAGGTTACACATAATGCGAAAGAAGTAGAAAGTGCATCGAAGTCGTTAGCAGATGGTGCAACAGAGCAGGCAGGAGTTATCCAGGAACTGAATGCAACGATAGATACAGTTGTTGACCTTGCAGTGGATACAGCAAGTGAAACAAAGAACGCATCTGAACGTGTAAAGGCTTCTGCAAACAAAGCAAACGAAGAAAAAGAAAAAATGAATGTTTTACTGACAGAGATGGAACATATTACAGAAATATCCAAGGAAATAGGTAATATTATTACCGATATTGAAGATATTGCTTCCCAGACTAATCTGTTAGCACTTAATGCTTCTATTGAAGCTGCAAGGGCAGGTGAAGCAGGAAAGGGATTTGCGGTAGTTGCAGACCAGATTGGAAAGCTTGCAGCAGATAGTGCTAATTCAGTGGTTAATACAAGAGAATTAATTGATAAGACTTTAGTTGAAATTCAAAAAGGAAATGAAATTACAATAACAACAGCAGAAGCTTTTAACCAGATTATTTCAGATATGAATTCTTTTGCAGAAATGGCACAGAACACAATGGAGAAAGCTAACACTCAGGCAGAGTCATTAGAACAGATTGGACAGGGAATAGAACAGCTTTCAGGTGTGGTACAGGGTACTGCAGCATCTTCAGAAGAGAATACAGCAATAAGTATTAACCTCGCAGAGGGTGCAGATAAGATGAATGAACGCGTGAAAAGATTCAAGTTATTCTAAAAAGTATAGCTGGCTGCATGAGGGAATCTCTTTCTGACAATCAGAGAATATATCATCTGGTAGAAAAACATAATTAACTGAAGGAGATGAAGATGACGGTAAGTGCAGATGAAAGGAAAAATACTAATGAAAGTATATATAGATTTTGATGATGTATTATGTGAAACAGCAAAACATTTTACAAAACTTGCAAAAGAGTTATTCGGAATTGATGTGCCTTACCGTGAAGTGCAGTTTTTTAATCTGAAAAAGACTTTTGATTTGAGTGATGAACAGTATGAAGAGATGATGATAGCAGGGCATCTGCCAGAGAATCTGTTAAATTATGAGGAAACTACAGGGGCAGCAGATACTATTAATAAATGGGTTGATGAAGGCCACGAAATCTATATTATCACGGGAAGACCTTTTAATTCGTATGAGCCATCACGAAAATGGCTTGATGAACACAATCTTAAAAGAGTTCCATTATACTGTGTTGATAAATATGGTCGTGAAACCAGTAAACAGGACTATGCATATAATATGACTTTAGAGCAGCTTTATAATATGACATTTGATTTTGCAATAGAGGATTCGCCGTCAGCTTTTGAGCACGTTATGCATTTTGATAATTGTAAGGTGGCAGTGTTTAACCGCCCTTGGAACATACACGAAGAACTTCCTGATGACAGATTTGTGAGGTGCGAAGGGTGGAAAGAGATTGACAGGTTATTTGAGGAATATTTTAAGCAACAGACGGATAATTAATAATATGATAACAGCCACCAGTATAATAATATGTTTACCTGACAGGAGCATATTACAATAAAGCTGGCGGCTGTTATTATATTATTATGTACAATAACGGAAGGTGCGGTCAGTTATAATTCTTGCAAATATAAGTCCAAGTGGAAGTGCTATTATTATCATAACTGCGGAGGTGAACCACGAAACCGCTTCTGTCAGTGACATAATTCCAAAGTTATATATTGCACGGTACAGGTAAAGTCCAGGAACCATAATAACAATGGAAGGCACGGTTAATGATATACGTGGATAACCATTATATTTTTTTATGTTCGGGTCATA
>ERZ780212.2391-NODE-2391-length-12032-cov-2.704934_pt1 | contig 12032 bp, 6 predicted proteins | sample MGYA00511364_ERZ780212 | MGnify/ENA primary metagenome ERZ780212 (study PRJEB29588, sample SAMEA2147991) | human gut metagenome | biome: human gut; feature: human-associated habitat; material: faeces | place: Denmark | collected 2008/2010 ...
GCGGAACTGGTCGGGTCCCTCCGTGATGCCGTGGAGGAAGAGCACGGCGGTGTCACTCCGTCGGTCTGTACACGGAAGGACGAAGGGCTGCTGGGGGATGAACTTCATGGTTTCCTGTTTTCCGAGATGAACAGCAGCTTGTCGCCGGCGTGCAGCTCCATCTGTCCGTTGGGGATGAGGAACTCGTCGCCGCGCTTGACGAGCATGACGAGGGTGCCGCGGGGGATGTTCATGTCCGCCAGGCGGTTTCCCCGGGCGAGCATGTCGGGGGTGAGCGTGAGGTCGCGCAGCTGGGTGTCAATCTCCTCGGGCAGCTCGACGCCGAACTCGTTGCCCTCCTTCTCTTCGGGGAGGTCGAGGTGGAGCAGGCGGGCGGCGCGTGCAATGGTCATGCCCTGTACGACGAGGGAGACGAGGGTGATGAAGAAGACGATGTTGAAGAGCTGTTGCGAGCCTTCGACGCGGGCGATGACGGGGTAGGTGGCGAAGATGATGGGGACGGCCCCGCGCAGCCCTACCCAGGAGACGAACCACTTGGCGCGCGCGGGCAGCCGGCGGAAGGGCAGGAGGCAGAGGAAGACACTGACGGGACGTGCCACGACAATCATGAACACGCCGATGAGCAGTGCCACGGCAGCCACGTCGACCATCTCCAGCGGGTTGACGAGCAGTCCGAGGGCGAGGAACATGATAATCTGGAAGAGCCACGTCAGTCCGTTCATGAAGGTGTTGATTTCCTTACGGTTTGCCAGGCGTGCGTTGCCGACGGTCACGCCGGTGATGTAGACGGCTAGGTAGCCGTTGCCGTGGAGCAGGTCGGTGATGGTGAAGGTGAAGAAGACGAGGCTGAGCAGGAGGATGGGGTAGAGGGACCCGTTGGAGAGGCTGATGCGGTTGATGATCCTCACGGCGAAGCGTCCGAGTGCAAAGCCGATGATGGCGCCGAAGAAGAACTGGATGGCAAGGTCCTTGAGGATGACCGCCCAGCTCATGCCGTCGGAGGTGATGACCTGGATGAGGACGATGGTGAGCATGTATGCCATGGGGTCGTTGCTTCCGCTTTCCAGCTCGAGCATGGGGCGCAGGTTGTGCTTGAGGTTCATGCGCTGCGAGCGCAGGAGGTTGAACACCGACGCGGAGTCGGTCGACGACATGGTGGCGGCAAGCAGGAGGGAGGTGGTCAGCGGAAGGGAGATGTTGGTGCTGTCCCACCCGGAGATGTAGCAGATGAAAAGTCCTGTGAGGAGGGTGGTGACGAGCACGCCGACGGTGGAGAGCAGAATGCCCTGGGCGAGCACGGGGCGTATCTCGGTGAACTTGGTATCCATACCTCCGGTGAAGAGGATGATGCTGAGCGCCATCATGCCGATGAACTGTGCGTCTGTGGCGCTGTGGAACTGGAGCCCGAGCCCGTCGCTCCCGAAGAGCATGCCGACGAGCAGGAAGAGGAGCAGCGTGGGTATGCCGAAGCGATAGCCCGTCTTGCTGATGAGTATGCTGCAGAAGATAAGCACGGAGCCGAGCAGCAGGATGTTTTCTGCGGTGAATATCATAGGCGGGAGTGGTTTGTGGGCGTAAAGATAGGAAAAAACGGGGGAATGTGAGGAAGGGGGGAGTGGGTAATTGTTCCTTTGCCGGGAGCAATCATGCCACGTCCCCCCTTTTCTATGGACTTGCCGTAGACGGTGTGTGCCTTAGTCTACATCCAGTGTCTCCTCGTCCTGCCAGTCGATGGTGCCCGGACGGGTGTTCTGGTCTGTCCATCCCTTGGTTTGTCCCAGCCAGGGATTGTTGTCGAGCACGGTCTTTGAGAGCCCGTTGATGTAATAGTTGGCTTGCCAGTGAATGTGTGCTGCCTTGTTGTTGGCATCTTTGTCTGCCGGGCTGGTGGGGGCGCCGAACTCAAAGTGGGTTTCATAGAAATCAGCCAACCGGGAGAGCTGCATCTGGAAGTCGGGGCTGTCCGGATCGGCGTAAATCCCCTTGCGTTCTTCCGCCAGCGCGTCCGCATCTCCATAGGCATAGGAGCCTGCCTTCAGGTCGAGGTACTTGGACGTGCGTTCGCAGCCGTTCAGGGGTTCTACTCCCAGGGCCTGGCAGGTGTTCACGTCGCTCAGCTTCAGTTCGCTGCCCTGTCCGCCGTCATACAGCAGCCACCGCCAGATGTCCCAGAAGCGTTTGCCTTCATAGGCGAGCTCGATGCGCCGTTCGTAGAGGCATGACTCCAGGGCGGAATGGCGGTCCTTGACCGTCTCGTCCAGTCCGTAGTAGGAGCTTCCCTCGGGGATGCCGACCCGCCTGCGCAGGATGGCTATCGTCTCCTTGCACTTCTGCAGGTAGCCTGTCGCCGCATAGCATTCGGCGAGGTTCAGGACGAGCTCTGCATACCGGTATTCATAGAGGTCGATGCCCGACGCCTCGTAGGAGCCGTCGCTGGGAGTCTGGATGTTGCTCATCTTGCGCACGAACGCCGGACTTGCCACCTGGTTCCCGTCGCTGTAGGCGAAGCTGTTGGTCTTGGCATCCTGCGTGCGCCAGCGATAGTTCCACGCCACGTGCTCCTTGTTCTCGGCATATCCCCATTTCATTCCCGAAAAGGCGAAGGTCTGGTAGAAGCGCGGGTCCCTGTTCTCCACGAAGCGCAGGTTGCCGTTCGCAATCCGGTCCTTAGCCTTCGGACGTGTGCCATCCGCCATGGGGAACTCGTCAATCAGTTCCATGGGGACAGCCTTGCCTCCTCCTCCCTGTTGCGAGGTCAGGCGGACGCGGCTCTCCCACCGGTTGGTCTCGGCTCCGTCAGCACTGAAGTCGGTGGTCAGGAGCTTGACGAAGATGGCTTCTTTCCGGGCATTGGCGTTGACCAGGTTGTCGTCATTGCCCAGGACGCTGCCCCATTCCGTGGCACTGGCGACTCCGCCGTCCCCTGCTTCCGCCAGGGCGTTTTGGGCAGCTGCCAACGCCTTTTTCCATCGCGTGTCGGCGGGGTCGTCCCAGTGCTTGTTGAAGATGGGGCTGGCATAGAACAGCAGCACCCGGCTCTTGTATGCCAATGCGGTGAGCCGCGTGGGGCGTCCGGCATCGTTCCCGTTCCAGGATGCAGGCAGATAGCCGGCAGCCTCGTTGAGGTCCTTCACAATCTGTGAGACGCATTGGGTCACCGAGGCACGCGGAAGTCCGTTGTCCGTAGCCTCGGCATTGATGACCTCGGTGACAATGGGCACGGGACCGTAGATGCGTACCAGGTCAAACAGCTGGACGGCTCTCAGGAACAGGGCTTGTCCCTTGGCTCTTTGCCTGGTTTCCTTGGACACGGTGGCGTTGTCGATGTCGCGGAGCAGGATGTTGCAGTTACGGATGCGTGTGTAGGCGTTGTTCTTGACGCTGCTGCCCAGGCGGTCGCCGAAATATCCGCTGAGCATGGGGTCTTCGTATTTGCCGGAGCTGACCTCCCACGACTTGATGTCGTCGATGGTGCCGTATGAGCTGTTGGGGTCTATCTTGGTTCCGGTGTGGATGCCCCATTCCTCGTCGGTCATATAGGTCCAGTCCGTACTGCCCCAGGCGCCGACAAGTTCCTGGACCGGTGAATTGTAGGTGTTGTAGTAATTGGAATACAGACCTGCCAGGTACCAGGTCACCTTCGTCTCGGAGTTGAAGTCATCGTAGGCTCCGTAGTTGTTCATGTCAAGAAATGAGTCGCTGCATGCAGAGAGGGAAAGTCCGACGGCGACTGCACCCACATATACTAGTTTTCTTTTCTTCATAGGTCTTCGAATTTAGAATGTTACATTGACTCCCAGTGACCAGGTGCGCAGGGTCGGATACTCGACCGTAGACATGTCGTACATGTTGCGGTAGTGGTCGGGGTAGGGGTTATAGAGGTCCCAGAGGTTGTTCCCGGTCAGGTTCAGACGGACGGACGACATTTTCAGCGGTTCGGTCCATGCCCGTGGCAGGGTATAGGCCAGGGAGATGTTTCTCACGTAGCAACGGAACGTGCTGATTTGCCAGAAGTCGGATGGTGAAATGACAGCACCGTTGATGAGGTTCTCGGTTCCGATGTTGGGGTATTTGCCGTCCGGGTTGTTCCTTTCGTCATACATGTCTTTCCAGAATGAGTCCGGAGCGTAAAGCATCTCCGTGTTGCTGCTTCTCATGCTGAACACGTCCGTCAGCCGGTTTCCTCCCCATGAGATGCCCAGGTTGGCACGGACGGTAAGTCCCTTCCAGCCGGCACCCAGCCGCAGGCTGCTGTTGTGCACCTTGCTGTTTTTTGCCAGGCGTACGTAGTCCTGTTCTTTCTGGATTTTACCGTTGGGCCCCTGCTGGACGCCGTTCATCATTTCTCCGTCACGGTCCTGGTAGGCCAGCATGCCCAGTTTCATGCCGTCCTTGCTGGTCACGTTGAAGTATTGCGGATTGCCGTCTGCGGCGTGCGACTCCAGGTAGGACCAATAGTTGTCTATGTCGTCCTGCGTACGGAGGACACCGTCTCCACCCGAGGTGCGTTTCCAGACTTTGAATCCCCACACCGGCAAGTAGGTCGACATGCCTTCCTCCCATGCCGTGGACGAAGGATATTGGTTGTAACGCAGGTCGGGCACCCACCGGCGCACCTTGCTCCCGTTGAGGGCGAAGTCGGTGCCGATGCTGTAGTTCACTTCTCCTATCCGGTCCCGCCATTCCAGGGTGATTTCTCCACCATAGGTGTCCACGCGTCCGAAGTTCTCCTCGGCATAAGAGCCGCCCGCATAGATGGGGATGCCGGGCTGGCTGGCCATGAACTGGTTGAGGATGTCGTCATTGATGTCGTAGTACACATCCAGCGTGGCACTCAGCCGTCCATCCAGGAAGCGCATGTCGAATCCCAGGTTGAACTTGTCGGAAGTATCCCATTTCATGTTCCGGTTGGGAGAGTTCTGGGGCGTGAGGCTGGTGGCGGGCAGACCTCCGTTGGGACCGAACTGCATACCCTTCAAGTCCATGCGGTACTGTTCCTTCCATTTCCACATCTTGATGTTGTCCCGTCCTGTCCGGCCCCACGAGGCACGTATCTTCAGGTATTCGAACCAGGGCAGGTGCTCCTTCCAGAACCCTTCCTCGGAGATAACCCATCCGGCAGAGACACCGGGGAAGAAGCCCCAGTAGTTCTCGGGTGCAAACTTGGTCGATGCGTCGGAACGGAACAGGAACTGGAGCATGTACCGGTCATCATAGCTGTAGTTGATGCGTCCCAGGTAAGACAGTGAGCCGGATTCCCCTTTGGTCGTCACGCTGACGTCATTCCGCAGGGCAGGGTCTCCGTCCTTGTTGGTGACGGAAGGGCCTCCCACGCCAAGGAAGGTGTCGGATATGTCTTCAGCCAGTTTGTCATAGACCAGCTTGCGGGAGCTGTTTTCCGCTTCATACCGCTCGATGGAGAACATGGCCCCGATGGTATGTTTCCCGAATGTGCGGTCATAGTTCACATAGACGTTCATCTGACGGCTTTGTGCTTCGTTGTCAGCAAAGGCCAGCTGGCTCTCTTGCGTGAAGGTCGTGGGCGTGAATGCCGTCTCGGGCATCGTGTACACCAGGTGGCGTCCGTCGCCTTGCCTGGTGCTCAGGTAGGCCAACTTGTAAGGAAAGCTTGCCTGTTCGCTGACGTCATTGGAGTGGGAGGCGGAGTAAGTGGCACGCAAGGTCAGTCCCTTGACAAACGGGACTTCATAGGTCAACGAAATGTCGGCGCTCCAGCTGTTGGACTTGTTGGTGCTGTATGAGCCGCTGTCAATCATGGAGAAGTAGTTCCATGAGGAAATGCTCTTCCGGTCGAACCTGGGATTGTTGAAGATGTTGGCGATGGGGCTGAGCCAGTGCTCTTCCGTGTTGCCGTCTTCGTCCGTGAGACTGATGCTCCACGGCATGATGTCAGGGATGTGATGCAGCACATTGTAGTCCGACTTGCTGGACAGTGAAGCACCGCCGTAAGCATTGAACCGCGCCCCTTTCGTGTAAATCTGGTTGGTTTTTCCCTCGTTGCCGGCAATGGTGGCTGCCAGCTTGATGTCATTCGTCAGCTTGATGTCGACACCTGCGCGATAGGTGTAGCGTTGGTAGTCCTGACTGCCCAGGTTTGCCCCCTGGTCGAGGTAGGTGGCTCCTGCATAATAGGTGGCACGGTCGTTGCCACCGCTGACATTCAGCGTGTGGGTCTGCTGGAAAGCTGCCTTCCAGTCCGCCTTCTCCAGCCAGTCGTAGTGCAGGTTGTCCATCTCGGCTATTTCCACGTCGCTGTACAGGTTGTCCAGGTCATCATAGCTGCTGGCCTTGCCTGACCCGATGGCAAAGGCATTGGCCCAACGTCCGTAGTCCGAGCCTCGCAGCACCTTGGAGTGTCCGACGGCATCATTCAGGGCAAATTTACCGGAATAGCTGATGCGGGGCACGCCGGAGTTGCCACGGTGCGTCGTCACCAGGATGGCGCCATTGGCAGCGCGTGAGCCGTAAATGGCAGCACTCGCGTCGCGCAGTACGGTGATGCTCTCCACTTCGGATGGGTCCAGCATGTTGAACTGCTCCATGCTGGGCTGTCCGTTGGTGCCCAGCTGGATGACATCATCGATAATGATGAGCGGTGTGGAGTTCCCGCCATCTTTTGATATACCGGTGAAGGTGCGGTTCTGCCGGATGTAGACGTCATTGGCATTGGTTCCCGGACGGCTTGAGCCCAGGTCCACAGACAGTCCGTTGATTTGTCCTTGCAAGGCTTCAGCCAGGTTGGTTACAGGGAGGTCCTCCAGCTCTTTGGCAGAGATGGTTGCGACAGAGCCGGTCACATTCTTCAGCTTTTGCGTGCCGTAGCCTATTTTGACGACTTCGTCCAGCTGGTGCGCATCTTCCTGCAGGACGATTTGCAGGACATTTCCCTCAGGTTTGAGTGTCTGGCTGATGTAACCGATATAGGTAATGGTTATTTTTTTGCCTTCAGGCACATTCAGGCTGAATTTGCCGTCCAGGTCGGAGATGGCTCCACTCTGTGTGTCCTGTATCTTGATGCTGGCACCGATTACGGGTTCGCCGTTTTCATCGAGTATGGTACCAGTGATTTTCCGTTGTTGGGCGTGAACAGAAACAGCCAGTGCCGTGCAGAACAGCAACAAGCCGGTTCTTTTCCCAAATGAAGGTTTGGTAAACTTCATATGATATATGATTTGTTGGTTAATGAAATGAGGATAGGCGCTTTACAAGACTCTCCATTTGCTGTCTCCGGTAGAGGAGCAGCCGGGAAACGTGTTGTTCAGCTTGAAGTTGCTGTCGGCAGGAGCCTGGAACAGGGTGTTTGTATCCATGTTGGCTCCGCTCAGCTCGAGATTTCCTTTGGTCGACACCTGGTCACTGGTCTTGTAGCTGTTTATCGGGCTGAAGGGGTGGTTCCCCGTATAGTCGTCTTGTGCCCCTGAACCGATTTGGTTGAACAGCGGTTGTTTGCCATTGAGCTTCATGGAGGCGCCAAATACGCAGTTCTCGATTTGTACCGGTATGTTATAGGCTACTCTGAAAAGGAACGAGCCGTCGGCGGGTGTGTAACAGAATGTGCAGTTGGTCAGGGAGACTCCCTCCGTACTGCTTTCCGCATTGCGCAGGTCTGCAATGCCGCAACTGTTGGTGACCGTACAATCGTCCATGGACACTGAAGTCACTACGCCGCGTTTGCCGTCGGTTGACACAATTCCCTGGTTGCCTATCGCATTCAAGGAACACCCCTTGAAGGTGATTGTACCAAAATTGCCGGCATGCGCCTTTGAACGGACAACCGCACGGAAGTTCTCGATATGACACTCCGTGAACAGGATGGAGTTGACCTGATAGCTGGACGCTTCCGGACAAATCACCTGCTTGCCGCTCATACCGGTATCGGTGACCTTGTCGAGGGCTTTTGAAGCCTGCAGATTCATGCGCTTGAAGCTGATTCGGTCCACATTCATGCCTTCGGCTACGCGGAATGCATTGTCAAAACGGAATGTTGCGTATTCGCCTAATGTTTGCGGGGTAATGAAATGGACGGACCGGGTCAGCTCTACGACCGTGCCCCGGTTGACAACATAGCTTTTCCCTTCCGGAAGTATGAATGTACTTCCTTCCGGAAGTTCTGCCCAATTCACACTCGTGTTGAAATAGTCTTCGTCATAGGGCACTTCGCGCAGGTCTATCAGGTTGGAACCGTATTCAGCCCTTAAATCTTCGGCTTCTGTCGTGGCAAGCAACACGCGTCCACGATAGTTGTCCAGACTGACGTCTCCGGCATAGGCGGCGATTTTGTAAGTGGTGGCAGGGGATAATCCGGAAAGTATCTTCTGACCGGAGGCATATTCGTCGTCCGTGACTTGAAAGGTCAAAGGCTTGTCTGTCTCATTCCCCAGGCTGTCAATGGCGACAGCAGAGAGTGTGCTGATGGAAAACCGGTCACTGGGTGTCCAGGACACGAGCGCCTGTGTGTCGATGCTTCGCGTGGAACCAAAGATGGATGGATAGATGAGGGTGATCGGGTCGGTCTCCCAATAGGCTGATTCTACATTGTTGTTGAGGCTCTTCACTTTTACCTGATAACTTTCATCCCAGTCGAGGTCCAGGGCCAGTGCGGTATCACTCGTTGTGAAGCTTTGGTATAATTCGTTTGCCCCGTCGGTCACTCTGTAGATGTCTACCTGATACTGGGTGGCTCCTTGGACGGCTTTCCATGAAAGCTTCACATGGTTCATCTCCGTGACCATCGTCGTGACGGGACGAAGCAGTACAGTGGGTGTTGCTTCGTTGTCGGAGCAGCCGACGACGGCCGTCAATCCGGTGCTTAGCAATACTCCAAGCACCATTTGTTTGGCAGTTTTCATAGTGTTAGAAAAATTAATACTGTAACGTTTTGTTAGAATTCTCCTTCAAGATGCGTCTCAAAAGTAGGCTTAAAATGCCCCAGGGAAGGGTAATTTTGAGCCTTATTAGTGTACAAATGTTGCAGAAAGGCGCTTCATGCAGCCCTTAGCGTACAAATTGGTTGCGTGGAAGATGGATATTAAGCCGGCACGAGTTTTAACAGGAAGTAAATACTCGTGCCGGCATCGTTGTCTTTCTATCGAAAAAGATTAACAGTTACTATCTGTTGAAGCGGTGTTCCAGATGTTCACCCACGAGCGAGTTCAGGTAAACCTCCAAGGCTGTATATCCGGTTTTCGTCAGGGTATTCCGGTCGTCGGGATTGGACGGGTCGAGACCAACCTTTTTCTCCCAGTCGTCATCCATGCCGTCTTTGTCATTGTCTCTTACAGGTTTTCCCGCAGCGTAGGAAGGCAATCCTTCCGCATCTTCCGGCGTGTTGATGATGCCATTGTCTCCATAAGTGGATATTCCCTTTGTGACTTCCTTGATGATGCGTGTGTCAATCTTATCGCGCGGGAAGGCTCCAGCTCCTGCTAACACACTTTCATAAGCCTGTTCGGCAGTCTCATACTTCCCATTCAGGGTATAAGTTTGCCAATCAAACCAATAGACCTGTCTGTTCTCCTGTCCGGTGGGTTGGATGAAGCTCTGCTGCAGTGTCTCGTCCAAGGTGTACAGATAGTCGCTCTCAGCATATACGCCTTTTGCGTTGTCGTTCGTCACTTCGGGATTGCCTTCCATGATGTTGCCGTTGAAGTACCACTTCGTAGCTCCGCGTGCAGGGGCTGTTTGGGGTTCACGGGCTCCACTCTGCCGGAAGAATTTCAAGTCGCTGACAGAGGCTTTGGTCCGCGGTCCCGGCTTGTAATAGTTGTTCACGAAGTTGCCTTGATACCCATAATAGGCAGGGTCTTGTGATTCATTCTCTGCGCCGTAAGTTGCCATCTTGCTGCCCCAGTTGTAGTTTACATTGTTTATATACTCCAGGTACACGACGAGGTCTTGTCCGGGGTCTTTGCCTCGTGCTCCGTTTAATAAAGGTGTACGGCTGTTGTTGTTGGCGAACAAGTTGTGGTGATAGGTGGCTGAGGTACCTCCAAAGACACCTCCATATCCGCGTTTCCCTTTGACATGGGTAGACTGGTACAGTCCTTCGGCAAAAATGCAGTATTGTACAGTGGAGAAGTGCGTGTCGATAAAGTCGGCGTTCTCTTCTACTGCCCAGCAGAATGAACAGTGGTCTACGATGAAGTTGTCGGCGTTTTCGATTCGCAGGGGAGCTATTTTCCCTGTGATGGGAGTCCCGTCGGCTTTTTTATCACCGCCCCGGAAGTGCAGGTGCCGGATGATGAAGTTCCTGGAGCCTCCGAAATTCAACTCGTTCTTGGTGATACAGATGCCGTCTCCCGGTGCAGTTTGTCCGGCGATGGTGAAGTTCTCTGCCTTGCAACGCAGGTCGGACTTCAGCTCAATCGTTCCTCCTACGCTGAATACGACTGTGAAATCTTTCGGGTATTGTTTGAGTGCCCAGCGCAACGAGCCTTCACCATCATCATTGGTATTCGTGACGATGACGACTTGTCCTCCCCGGCCTCCGGTTGCGTTTTTGCCAAACCCTTCGGCAGTAGGGAAGGCTTTCAGTTCTTCAACTTTCTTATATTCTCCGTCGGACTCATAGAATGCGTCGTTCCCGTCAGGGTCAATGCAAGCACCCAAAAGCAGTGTAAGGCTGCCTAATGCAGCCAATTGCATCATTCTTTTCATGTTAATCAAATTTAGTCGATCATGTTTTATTTGGGATAGGGGTATGAAGGAAACGCTGACACCCTGTGGTATCATGCAACGGTGCATCATGATAAAGTGGTAGCGCCCCTCCGGACGCATCTTGAAGGATGGTGCAAAGAAATAGAAAAGAAATGGGACTTCCTAATGTTTCTTATCCTTTTTATAAGAAATCTGCCTGCCGCCAAAAACCGGCAAGCCCCTGCATCTCGTGTGGAGAGGCAGGGGCTTGAAGTTCGTTTGCGCCGTAAGCAATGCGGGATTACTTACGCAAGTTCAGAGCTTTCAGGATGGTGCGGTAACGCTCGATGTCGCGATCCTTGAGGTAGTTCAACAATGCGCGGCGTTTGCCGACGAGAGTAGTCAAAGCTCTTTCTGTGCTATGATCTTTACGGTTGCGCTTCATGTGCTCCGTCAAGTGGGAAATACGGTATGAGAACAATGCTATCTGCGCTTCAGGTGAGCCAGTATCAGTGTTAGACTTTCCGTATTGTCCAAAGATCTCTTGTTTCTTTGCAGCGTCTAAGTACATAATGAGTTAGTTTAAAATTGATTTGCGGGCGCAAAGATAGACAATATTCCTCAATGCGCAATGCCTATTCAAAGATTTTCTTGTAACTTTGCGCCCGAAAATTTAAGGTAATAGTATGCAGAATATAAGAAACATCGCAATCATTGCGCACGTCGACCACGGGAAGACGACGCTCGTCGACAAGATGATGTTGGCGGGACACCTCTTCCGCAATGATCAGACAAACGGCGTGCTTGTATTGGATAACAACGACTTGGAACGCGAACGAGGGATAACGATTCTTTCGAAGAATGTATCAATCAACTACAAAGATACCAAAATCAACATCATCGACACTCCGGGACACGCCGACTTCGGCGGAGAGGTGGAGCGTGTGCTCAACATGGCCGACGGCTGCATCCTGCTCGTCGACGCCTTCGAGGGACCCATGCCGCAGACCCGGTTCGTCCTCCAGAAGGCACTGCAAATCGGGCTGAAGCCCATCGTTGTGGTGAACAAGGTCGACAAGCCCAACTGCCGCCCCGAGGAGGTCTATGAGATGGTGTTCGACCTCATGTTCTCACTCAATGCCACCGAGGACCAGCTCGACTTCCCCGTCCTCTACGGTTCGGCAAAGAACAACTGGATGGGCGAGGACTGGCGCAAGCCTACCGACAGCATCACCCCGCTGCTCGACGCCATCATCAAGTACATCCCTGCCCCCAAACAGCTGGAGGGCACTCCCCAGATGCTCATCACTTCACTCGACTTCTCATCCTATACCGGACGTATCGCCGTGGGCCGCGTGCACCGCGGGACGCTCACC
>ERZ780212.2397-NODE-2397-length-12019-cov-2.183049_pt1 | contig 12019 bp, 10 predicted proteins | sample MGYA00511364_ERZ780212 | MGnify/ENA primary metagenome ERZ780212 (study PRJEB29588, sample SAMEA2147991) | human gut metagenome | biome: human gut; feature: human-associated habitat; material: faeces | place: Denmark | collected 2008/2010 ...
AGTGACTGGTCAAGGTGACGGGACGTTGAACAGTGGGTTCAAGCCTGCGTTTCGACCAAAATAAAAAGAGTTACGCTTTTCGGTTTCTCAAAGCATAACCCTTTTTACTGGTCGAGGTGACGGGACTTGAACCCACGGCCTCTGCGTCCCGAACGCAGCGCTCTACCAAACTGAGCCACACCTCGAAATACCACTGTAACATTATATCACACCCATCAAACCTTGTCAAGGCGTTTTTTTCTGTTTTGTATCCTCTTTGTTTTTTTACTGCGTTGACATTTGAAATGTGACAGGTTTATTAAAATCATTCTCATTGTAACTTATTTTCATTGACATATGCCTTGCGTTGTGATATTATATATATAAAGGTGTTCTTGTTTAAAAGTTTTTGTATGAGGTGATGAAATTGATGAATATGAAGAAAAGAATGATGAGCATTGTCCTGTCTGGCGCAATGGCTGTTTCTACTGCTGTGTCTGCTGGATCGTTCAGTGCCTTTGCCGTGGCGCAATGTGTTGCGTATTCAGGCTCTAATGTGAATGATCAGGACTATGTGCAATGGTCTGACACAGTGAAATCTTACCTGACAGTGTGCGACAACGGCAATTATATGCGTGTCCAGTCAGGTGCTATCGAGGGCAAGCTCCTTGTGGAATATTACAGCTCTGATTTTGAACCGCTCAGCACCAAGCTTATCGACAATGAACTGCCGATCTTTGGTGCTTTCTATGACTCCGGCAATAATTATTATGTCCTTAGCGGTCAGGAAAATCCGAAACAAAACGACTCCCTCGAGGTTTTCCGTATCACGAAGTATGATAAGAATTGGAACAAAATAAAGTCCTGCGGTCTGTATGGAGCTAACACTACAGTTCCATTCGATGCAGGCTCGGCAAGAATGACCCATAGCGGTGACCACCTGCTTGTGAGAACCTGCCACGAAATGTATAAATCAAGCGACGGCAATAATCATCAGGCTAATGTTACCATTGAAGTGGATATGCCGTCAATGACTATCACTGATTCGTATACCGGCATCATGAACGTTGATTATGGCTATGTGAGCCACTCCTTCAATCAGTTTATAAAAACCGACGGCAACCATATAGTCGCCCTCGACCATGGTGACGCTCATCCACGTTCTGCCGTTCTGGTGAAGTATAATTCTGATTTTACTACAGGCAAATTCTTCCCAAGCTATTTTGAACAGGTCAGCAATATCGACGTTGTAACATACCCTGAATATACCGCCGGTCACTATAACTATACAGGTGCGGCTATAGGCGGCTTTGATGTGTCATCATCAAGCTATATCGTGGCACAGAGTACAGTTGACCTTGATTATATCAATACGTCAGAAACACGGAACGTCTACGTTTCCGCTGTTTCAAAGGACCTTTCCACAAACAAACTCAATAAGATAACTTCTTATGCAGAGGGTACAGACTCAGCTTCTGCTCCACAGCTTGTGAAGATAAATAATAACAGCTTTTTGCTATTGTGGAGCAGAGATACAAAGGTAAGCTGTGTGAAGCTAAACGCTGACGGCACAGTAAACGGCAGTATACACACCTTTGAGGGAAGCCTTTCAGATTGCCAGCCTGTTATCAAAAACGGCAGAGCAGTTTGGTATGTTTACGATAAAAATAACGTGACATTCAACTCCCTGAACCTTTCAAATCTTGACGATATAAAGACGGTTGACGTCAAAACAGGTCATGACTACGAAACAAAGTACGCATCAAAAACTGACGGCACTGTAACACAGACCTGCAAGTCTTGCGGTTATGTGAATAAGTTCACAGTTCCGACCTCTACCACTGTTTATTGGCGCACAGACCTTTCGAATACGTCCTTTTCAAGCGTATTGAGCAAAACTCAGTTCAGTGTGGGCGACAGCATTGATTTCTGGCTTTATGACGATACAGACTACACAGTTGAATTTTCTGATCGCAGCATGGTAAGTGTAAATAAGCTTGAAAACTATGCTAATGATATCAGACGTATCACATTCAAAAATGGCGGTTCACTCACTGTAAAAATTTATCCTACATACAATCCGTCTGTAGCAAAGACATACAAATTCACCTGCGGATGCACGAGCCACACATATGGCAGTGCTGTTATCACAAAACAGCCGACCTGCACATCAGAGGGTACAAAAACAAAGACTTGCACAAAGTGCAATGCGACAGTTACAGAAAAGCTTCCTGCAAAGGGTCACACCGCAGTTACCGACAAGGGCTACCCTGCTACTTGCACCACCGCAGGCAAAACAGACGGCTCACATTGCTCAGTTTGCGGCGCTGTTATCAAGGCACAGACAACGATAACTGCCACAGGTCACAAGTCAAGCGGTTGGATAGTCGACAAAACGGCCTCTATCGGAGTTAAAGGCTCAAAGCACAAGGAATGTACAGTCTGCAAGAAAGTTCTTGAAACGGCTGAAATTCCTGCACTTTCAAGAATTAGCATTTCAAAGGCAAGCGTGACACTTTCCACTTCCACCTACGCATATGACGGCAAGGCAAAGAAGCCTGGTGTAACGGTCAAGCTAAACGGCAAAACTTTGAAGAATGGTACAGATTACACAGTTTCCTATTCAAACAACACCAAGGTCGGAACAGCTACTGTAAAGATCACAGGCAAGGGCAACTACACAGGTTCAGTTTCTAAGACCTACAGTATCAAAAATAACTTCAAGAAAGCCACAGTTTCGGGCATTTCCACAAAGGCTTTCACTGGCAAGAACATCACTCAGAGCATTACTGTTAAATACAATGGCAAAACGCTGAAAAATGGTACTGACTATACAGTTTCCTACTCAAACAACAAGAGCATAGGTACTGCCACTGTAAAAATCACAGGAAAAGGCTCTTATACAGGCACTATCACAAAGACCTTCAAGATAAATCCTGCAAAGCAGGAGATACAAAAGCTCACGGCAAAGAGCAAGGCATTCTTTGTAGATTGGGCGCAGAAAGGCTCTGCTACCGGATACGAGATACAGTACGCTACCAACTCAAAGTTCACAAGTGCAAAGAAAGTTACCATAACAAACAACAAGACCGACAAGACCACTATTTCAAAGCTTTCGGGCAAAAAGAAATATTACGTTCGTGTTCGTTCATACACAACTGTAAAGGGTACGAAATACTATGGCGCTTGGTCGGCTTCAAAGAGTGTTACTACTAAGAAATAATTTTTATCGTTTATGAAAACATCCCCCATGCAGAGGTTTTTCTGCATGGGGGAGTTTTTTTGCGTTAAAGCGTACATTTTGTCGGCAAAGCCACACTGAAATGTTACGACCGACCATAAAAAACCACCGCACAAAGTCTTACCTCTGTGCGGTGTAAATATCTACTTTATTACTTCCTCTTAGAAACCACCATAGCTGCACCTGCAAGTGCTGCCAGACCTATACTTATGCCCATTGCCGCATCTGTATTAGGGTTTGTGGTGCTGTTAGGATTTGTCGTTGTCTTTGATGATGAAGCCGCTGCGCTGCTGTCATTTGTTGCTTCAGAAGAAGCCTCGGAAGATGACTCCTCTGCTTTGCTCTCGCTGCTCTCCTCACTTGACGACTCCTCAACAACGTTATTGAACTCAACGTCGTCGTCCTTTGTCATTTCGTCAACGCCGTCGTTAACCAACTCAACTCTCTCCCAGCCGTAAATGCCTTCAATAGCATTTGTAAGCTCATCAGCTGCTGTCTTCTGTGAAACAGCTGATGGGTGATAGTCAACTGCATAACCATTGTTTTCGCTGTCCTGAACGCTGAACTCGAAAACTGATACCTTGCTGTCGCCTGTTTCAGTCTTATAAGTGTCAACTGCATCTGTAATAGAAGGATAAAGCTCCTGTCCCATAATACCGAGTGTACAAAGTATCTCAGAATTTGGATTTTTAGCTCTTATATCCTTGAGGAAATTTACATAACCCTTTTCAAACTCAGCACACTTATCAGCGTCACCCTTTGTGTATGAGTTATCGTTTGTACCAAGATTTACAACGATAAGCTCAGGCTGATACTGTGAGAAATCCCAATCATAATTCGCTGTCTGTTCACCGTCGAACCAGCTCCATGTAAAGCAGAACTTATCATAGAAATTTGGCACAAGCAGTGCGTCATTTATCTTGCCGTTGCCTGAATAACCAGAAATCACACCTGCTCCGCTTACTGATACAAAGCTGTAGTCAGCGCCAAAATTCTGTGCTGCCTTATAAGCATATGTCTTTGCGGCGTTCTCGTTGTAGATAGAAAATGACTTTCCAAGTGGATCGTCAACGCCGTATCCACAAGTGATAGAGTCACCAATAAACTCGATAGAATGCTTTGCTGCCTCTGTTGGCTGTGGCTTGCCGTCTACCTCAAAGCTGTCAATTGCGATAACGCTCTGTGCAGCTTCTGAAAGCTTTATGAGCTTAACTGTGCTTTCGCCCTCAGGAAGATCTACCTCAACTGCGTTTGTCTTCTTATTTTTTATGTAGCCCTGCTTAACAAGCTTGCCGTTTACAAATACGCCAATTCTTGCCTCACCTACGCTGCCGTTTACATTGAAAACAGCCTTTGTGCCTGTGCATTTGAACTCGATACCGCTTGCAGAATAGCCAAGTATCGTTGTGTCGCCCTTTCTGTAAGTACGACCGATAAGCTTAACATTGTCGCTTGTTGCCTCGTAAGAGGTGAGCTTGTCCGTTGCTTCCGTGTCTGCCATGACTGTCATTCCCATGCATCCTGCTGCAATTGCCGCAGCACAGAAGCCTGCCAAAAACTTCTTCATACTATGATTTCCTCCGTTGTTTAATTTTTTTGTATCTTTTGCCTTAATATTTCTCGATCCAATAATTTAATTATACTCTATCTGCAAGATATATACATTAATTTATTATTAATATTTATTCACTATTTTATTAACGGGTCTGTTAGATATTCTTTATCCTCTTATAAACCACAGCCGACAGCGGTGGACAGACGAAACTGCCTGAAACGGGCTTTTTGTTCATCTTGCCACTTTCATCAAGCCTGAGATAAAAGCTTCCCTCAGGCAGACCGAAGCCCCTGTTCTCGTAGTAAGGATTAAGTGCGATAACATAGCACTCTCCGTCTTTTTCAAGCTTCCAGCTTACGCAGTTCCAATCGTCATTGTGCATAAAATGAAGATGTGCGTTCACGTCCTCTTTAGTATACATTCGGAAAAGCGGACTTCCCTTTCTCAGCCTTATAAGAGCCTTGTAATACTCAAAGACCTCTTTATATTCAAGCTTCCTGTTCCACTTTATGGAGTTGGTGTAGTCAGGCGCATTGTAGCTGTCATGGGAATAGATATTCACATCGTTTGGCTCTTCGCCCTCTTTGAGTATCCTCGGCTTTGACCTAAGAAAATCCTGACCAAGCTGTATGAACGGCATGCCCTGTGAAAGTATCACTATCGCCGCCGCAAGCTTATCCATTTTTATCCTTACGCCCTCACTGTCATTCTTTGCCGATATACAAAGCTTGTCCCACAAAGTATTGTTGTCATGAGCCTCACAGTAATTCACCGCCTGAGTAGGTTCAAAAGCCCAGCAAGCTTCTTTTGCGTCATTTATCTGATAGTGTGGCACAGAGCCAACTATACCACGCCTTAGAGTAGAAGCCGCATTTCTGTTTCCGCTGACAAAGCCCTTGTCATATGGATTGAAAGTACCGCCCTTAATGGAATCTCTGATGTTATCGTTGAAAAGTCCAACTCTTCCAAACTGATATGAATTCCATTTATATGCAAGTCTGTCAGCAGGGAGCGGTGACTCTCCTCCCGTCCAGCCCTCACCATACATTAGTATCTGAGGGTCTATCTTGTTAAGCTCGTCCCTTATGATGTTCACAGTTTCAATATCGTGAAGTGCCATAAGGTCAAAGCGGAAGCCGTCTATCTTATATTCCGTTGCCCAAAATCTGAGAGAATCTATCATGAATTTTCTCATCATCATATGGTTTGAAGCCGTTTCGTTTCCACAGCCCGAGCCGTTTGAAAATGAGCCGTCATTTCTTATCCTATGATAATAATATGGGAAAGAACGCTCAAAGGCTGACTCCTCGGTATAGTAAGTGTGATTGTATACCACGTCCATTACAACGCCAATGCCGTTCTCGTGAAGTGCCATAACAAGCTGTTTGAACTCTCTTATCCTGCACTTAGGGTCATAAGGGTCTGTGGAATATGACCCCTCAAGGCAGTTGAAGTTCTTAGGGTCATAACCCCAGTTATATTGATTGAGCCAAGGCTTGCTCTCGTCCACAGTGGCATAATCTTCCACGGGAAGCAGGTGAACATGGGTTATACCAAGCTCTTTGAGATGCTCGATACAGGTATTCACGCCCTGATATTTCGTACCCTTATCGGCAAAAGCCACATACTTTCCTCTATGCTCAGGGACAACGCCTGATGAACTGTCCGCAGAAAAATCCCTTACGTGGCACTCATATACCACTGCGTCGCAGGCGTTTCTGCACTTAGGCTTTTTCACCTTATCCCAGCCCTCAGGGTCGGTGGTCTTGAAATTCACCACCGCACCAACGTTTCCGTTGACTCCGCAGGCTTTTGCATAGATATCTATAGTTTCATGCCTTGTTTTGTGATCGAACTCAAATGTATAGGTATAAAAAACACCGTCAAGGTCACGGAGTATCTCCACATACCAAACACCATGGTCAAGCCTTTCCATAGGCAGGCTTTCAAGACGGCTTTTGCCCTCACCGTCAAGATACAGATTAAGATAAACTCCCGTTGCAAGCGGTGACCATGTTTTGAACACAGTTTTGCCCTCTTTCATGACCGCACCCAGATCGTTTCCTATATATTGATTATCTCTGTCGAACTGTTCATAATTCAATCTGTACATCAACCATGCCCCTTGCCTATATTTCTTACTTCTTAGATATTTTTACTTCAGACTTTCGCCAAGCACCGAGCCTTGAAGAAGCTTAGTTTCAAAGCCCTCCCTTGTATTTTTAAGCAGGTCATCGCAAAGCTTTACCTTGTCCTTTTCAAGAAGCAGCAGGATAGTTGAGCCGCCGAACTCGAAATATCCCTTTTCTCCGCCCTTTGTGACCTTTACGCCGCCCTCAGTGTGCAGATTAGTTATCTTGCCCACCATAAGAGCACCGACTTCCATTTGAATAATATCTCCGAACTGCTCCGTTCTTATCATGCAATATTCTCTGGAATTTTCCTTGAAAACAGGCAGATAATTGTTCACCACAGGATTCACAGTGTGAAGGATACCATTTATCTTTCTGTTGTGGCTCTTTACACCGTCTGCACAATAGCAATAGCGGTGATAATCGTCCACTGAAAGTCTGATGATAACTGCATAGCCACCCTCATAACGCTTTGCAAGCTTGCTGTCCCTGAGAAGCGAGGCAGTATTATACACTGCGTTCTTTATAATAAAGGTATCAGACTGTGTTATCTTATAAGCTGTGACCTTTCCGTCTGAAGGTGACACCAGCAGATTCTTGTCCTTAGTGATAAAACGTCTGCCGGGCTTTATTTTTCTTGTGAAAAAGTCATTGAACGAGCGATACATTCTTTCCTCATAGTCAAACATATCTATTCCGTTTTTTTCTGCAAAGCCGAAAATAAAAGGCACTGAGAACTTGCTGTCAAGTATCACTCTTGCACACTTTGAAAATATCGGACAGCCGAGAAATTTCATAAGCGCCCTGCCCATTGCCGAGCTGTAGGCAGCCGCAAGAAAGCTATCCTGAGATGTGGTCTGTTCGTATTCTCTGCCCTGTCTGTCACGATATTTCATCTGTTTCTCTCCTTTTATTTACATTATTGTAGGGGACGACACCCCCGACGTCCTGTTTTTCACACACCTGTCTGACAAAAACATTTCCCATTCAGGTAACTTTTATCTTAGATTATATGCTGCATTTTAAGATAGCCGAGAAGGATTATCGCACCTATAGTAAAGAGTATCAGCACGCCTTTCATGGAAAGCTTCTTGACATTTATTTTCAATACAAAGAGTATTGAAATAAGTATCATAAAGCTATGGAAAACAAATGGGAAAATATTTCTCGGTATATTGTGCTGACCCATGAACAGCAGAGGAAGTATCATAGCAACTGTTGTAACAGGCAGACCCTTATATTCTTTTCTGTTCTCTGTTGTGTTTCTCTGACGCTCTTCCTCCATAACGTTGAAGTAGCCAAGTCTGATAACAGCGCCCAGAACTATCATAATGCTTGCGATAAGACGAAGCGGATAAACTGAATTGTAGTGATAGCCTATGACAGCAGGGAAAACACCGAAGCAAACAAGGTCGCACAGCGAGTCGATCTGTATGCCGAACACCTTTTCATGCTCTGTTCTGTTTTTCATGCTTCTTGCTATCTTGCCGTCAAAAAGGTCGCAGATACCCGAAAGAAGCAGGCAGAGAAAGGCTATGGACATATGATTTTCAAAGACCTGTGTAATGCCGAACACTGACGAAACAAGTCCTATGTATGTGAGTATTACCGAATAATTATAAAAACCGATCATTTTTTCTTTTCCTCTCATTCTTTTTCGACTTCTTTTTTAACTTCCTGCGACCCCTCAAGACCATTCTTCTTATCATTCCTCATAACGATAAAGTGAGCCACGAACGTTACCAATGCGCTCATTATCAGCAGTAAATAGAAGCTGAGTCCACGGCTCAGTAGCATTGCAGGCTTTACAAGCTCTGCGGTGAAAATGCTCATGAACATATATGTGAAGCAGCCCTCTGTTACGCCTGCCGCACCAGGCAATGGCAGCATTTCAACTGCAACGCCTATCATAGTCTGAAGTGCGATAATATTCCAAAAACCTGTTCCGCTAAGGCCGTAGGACTTATACACTATCCATGTGACAGCCAGCAGGAACATTCTCTGCACCAGTGTGATAAGAAAAATATTTATCACAGTATGCACATTGCTCTTTATATATTCCGAACCGATCATGTAATTGTCGCAGATACGCTTTATTTTGTTTATGTATTTTTCGTTGTTCTTTTCTTTGAGTATCCTTATGCGTGTCAGAAGATTTATAAGCTTTATGCCCATTTTTCTCGCCCACAAAGGCTTATAGAAAATAAACACAAGCCCTGCGATATAGGCGATATTCAGTATAAAGCCGATAAGCAGAAGCCACCAAAGCCGTCCCACATGAAGCTTTATAAAGCCAAAGTTGAAAAGCAGGAACGCCACTGCAAGAAGCACCTGCACAGCCTTGAAAGCTATGGTGATGATAAGCATTATCAAGGTGGAAAAGCCTATCTTTATGCCGTCTTTCTTCATGTAATACATCTGCGCAGGCTGTCCGCCGGAAGCAGACGGTGTTATACAGCTAAAGAAAAAGCCTATAAACGAATATTTCAAACAACGCCTGAAAGGAGTTTTTACTTCAAAAAGCCTCAGCATATACTTTATTATGACCGACTCCCCTGCCACATAGCAGAACACGCACACAGCACCCACTGCAAGCCAGCTTTTCTTTGCAAGGTGAAGATCCGCCACTATGTCGGAAAATTCTTCTCCTCTGAAAAGCAGTCTGACTGTCAGCCAGCCTATGACCACAATAAAGAATATATTAAGAACATATTTCAGGTTCTTTTTTATTTTCATCATCTCCGAATTTTCAGCCTGTCCATTAAAAGGTCAGACCGCTTTTTGTCCCACACATATTTTTTACAGCACGAATGCCATAAAGCACAGATTTACTATTATCTGCAAAATTGTAAATCTTATTACTACCTGAGTATCAGACCAGCCCTTGTTCTTTCTTGCATGGTCGTGAAGAGGAGTTCTTATGCCCTCCATAAAATTCTTTATTTTCAGGAAACGTCTGAAAGAAAGCTTGAGAAGTCCAAGTCCGCCGTCAAGTATGATAACTATAGCCATAGGGATAAATGCGAACGGTGCGGCAGTTTTTAAGAACATCACCGCAAGGAAAACGCCCAGCGCTCTCGAGCCTGCGTCACCCATGAGCATCTGGCTAGGCGAGCAGTTGAACCACAGATAAGCCGCAAGCGTCACGAACATTATCATAGGAAGGAGCATATCAGCCGCACCACTCTTTGTCACCATAAATGCAAGTGGCAGAAGAACTGTCATGACCAATGAACCGCATAGCCCGTCAACGCCGTCTGTACAGTTTGTAACGTTTATGGCCGTCCAAACGAGGACGCCTGCAAGGATGATGAACAGCGGTGCAGGGATAGTGAAAGTGGAATCTGTGATATAATGTATTCAAAGACATCAAAGGAGGAATAACAAATGTTTTCAATACCTTATGGATTTGCAAATGAAGATGAAAGTTATATTACTATTCCAGCAATGAGACGTTTTGCAAAGGAAAGACGAAATGATGATTTGAAGACTACTGTTGATAGACCGCAGCTAATTAAAGATATAGAAAATTATGCTAATCAATCAGAGGAAAAAGAAGAAATTGTAAGGGACTGGCTAGATGGTGTTTTAGTAGAGGGAATAAATACCTGGATACAGAAGCCTTACCACTGACTTTTTTGTCTGATGAAGCATATGTTTTTGGAATCTTAAATCCATTATTGGTTGATCCAAATAATAAACATTTATGCAATAGATATAGTTCAGATCTTCAACTTTTTAGATATGAATATGAAGATGGCGAATATGGAAAATGCATAAAAATGTACATGGGAAAGATACTATGTACATATGATAAAAAATCTGGGGCGGGCAAAGGTGCTTATCCCATTTTTGTAGAAATTTATGTTGATAAAGGTATAATTGTAGCACGATCAAAATCAAAGTCAGGCATATATAAATATATGGAAGACTTTGTGTTAGAAGCTGCATACACAACCAATGCTGAAAAGGAAATGCGAGATGCTATAAAATATGTGTGTGGAACATTAAATATTCAAACCATGCATGCATCGGAAGCAAATAATAAATTCAGAAGTAAATTGTATTATATGCTTGAAAAGTATACCACTACACCTCAAGAGATTATAGATTTGATGGAAGGCAAGAAGGATGAAATTCGTTCGTTAACAAATCAAATTGTGGAACGAATTTGTGACTTGCCTAGTTCATATAGAAGTGATGTTCAGTCAAATGTAGAGAATATGATTGAAAAATATTTTTCGATAAGTTATCTGGATAAGAGCATTTTTACAAAAAATAGATCAGCATATCCATTAAGATTGAATGCAACAGATGAAGAAGAATCAAAAGTGGAACAGACTGCAGCCTTAGAAGAACCGTTACAATCAAAAGCAATTTTCTTTGATAATAAGAAGATGCTGCAAAAGAGTGAATTGTGTGATAGTGCATCATTCATGTTTATGCGACTGAATACATTGTATTGTACACAAAAGTTTAGAGTCAAAATTTTTACAAATAAAGATTTTTGTACTCTGAAGTTTACTGAGTATACCATGGAGGAGGATATTAAACATGTATTGTTCTCACTTATCGATGCTTCAGGAGATATTAACTGAAGAAAAGATTAAACAATTGGAAAAATTTTTTGCTGCTCAAATTGGTAGCGCTGCAGATAATATAACTGTTACAAAAGTAAAAAAAGCACTAGATATTCCTGCTTCTGTTGCTAGCAAAGTATTGACAAAATGCAAGGAAGCAGGGGTTGTAACAGCTTCTTATGCAATACGCTGTCCAGAGTGTAATATGTTAATTAAAAAAGTTGATTCGTTGGCAGAGCTTCCAACAGGAAGATTTGTTTGTTATGGATGTGATGAAGAAATCGAGATAACGCCGGCGGATATTGAAATTATATATGCTATTGTTGACAAAGGGGTTTTTATAGAAGGACAGCAGTATGAATGTGATAAATCAGCTAGGGCTGTTGTCCACGAAGACTCAATGGAGAGCATTTTTCTAGCTGGAAGTATTAACGAATATTTATTCAGTCCTACTGAAGAAGAATATTTGCATTTAAAGAAAATGTACAGTTCAATAAAAAGTAGAAAAGGAACAACAAAAAAGATTGGTGAT
>ERZ780212.2401-NODE-2401-length-12001-cov-2.223004_pt1 | contig 12001 bp, 20 predicted proteins | sample MGYA00511364_ERZ780212 | MGnify/ENA primary metagenome ERZ780212 (study PRJEB29588, sample SAMEA2147991) | human gut metagenome | biome: human gut; feature: human-associated habitat; material: faeces | place: Denmark | collected 2008/2010 ...
ACTCTCAAAAAACTCTCAAAAAATCTCAAATCAAAAATAGAAACTCAAACCTCAAAAGCAAATATAATAAATTTCTCTCAAAGTACTCCTATGTATGCAGAAATAAATCACAGCCTTCCATAGCTCCTCGCCCACATAGAACGTTGGATAACTGACATATCCTCCCTTAACTCATTCAGCCTCTGGCAAAAAAGTATTACAGTGTTATACCTGTCCTTAAATAACTTATCTATAACCGGAGACGTTGTCGGAGAGGACATAACAGATTGAACCCCCGCCAACTCCCGAAGAACACGAGAGCGAATCCGGGTGAGCAAATACTCTGCCCCTACCAAAACATCGAACTTCTCGGAAAGAGACAATTTCTCATCCCTCAACACTTCTAATGAATCATCTAACTCATTAAACATCCCTTGAAGAATCTGGTCAACCTTATGAAACTGTTCCTTTAAGGTCGACGATTGTTGCGTCAATGTGATATTGCTTTTCTCCATATCTCTAATTGCTCTTGTTCCCTAATACGAGTAGGGGACTTAACCTCCCTAACCCACGGAATACCTAACTCGTTCAACCGAGTCCCTAACATCACATAATCCGTATAAGGATTATGCCCCGATTCGAATATCGTAGTCTCGGAATGCTTATCTAAAAAGGAGTAAGGTTTAACCTCTGACGGAACGGCATTTAAATGTAACATCAAAGGGAACGTACATGATTCCACAAACTCATTAACATACTCTAAACCTAACCCATTAGAAGCAAACAAATGCTCATTATCTAAACATATCCCGAAACACCCCGAAAGACCCGATTCCAAAATGGCAAGACGTATAGTATCCAGAGGATTAGCCGAATAATCCGTTCTAACCGTATTCTCTAAGTAAATCTTCTTACCCCCTCCCGGTAACTCATTGGAAAGAAGATACAACGAAAGACTTAGCGATTCCCTGACCCTGAAACTCTCCGAAGAATTAATATAATTAACCGAATCAAAAATAGGGGACACTCCCGATTTGCGAAGATACTCAACCCTGTCAGACCTCTCCAAAACCCTCCGGGGGTACGGAACATCCACATGGCTCACCACCCCTAAAAAATTCGGACAAGGTAACTCCAAAAGACCCCGTAACTCCTCCGCAACCGCCTTCTTAACTGACGAAGTGAAATACTGGAACTTACCTACTTGGTAAATAAAATCATAATGGCAGATAAACCTAACCTCCGGGAACCTCTCGCAAAGCTCCCTAAACATCTCAACGCTACCCCGCTTTGTCGGAAAAACCTTGTGATTCAAGGTTAATTGAACAGTACCAAACTCCGAAATACTCTCCAAATCCTTAACATGATTAAGGGAATAATTTTTAAAAAGAAAATCCATTCTTAACTCTTAGCCAATAAATTAGCATACAAACATAAATTGCAAAGCTCCGGAAAACGTTTCCTATAAAACGGGTCGATTCCGTCATAAACGCTCAACGCTTTTAAGGAGTTACCCCGAAGCAAAGACAGAAGGCGAACTCCAGCCCTCTTATAATAAACTGAATTATTCCCAGTAACAACCTTACTAATAAAAGTTTCCATTGCGGAGGACACTAACCCAACAGACCTTGCCTCACATTGAACTAAAAACTCCCGATAAAACTGCCCCGACCCATAAGCCTCGAAAAGACTTCCTATCTCACTCTCCGATTCCTCCCAAGTTAACCCCGTAAACATAAATCGCACGCATTCATCAATAAACTCGGAACCTTCGGAATTGACTGTCTTTAAAACACGTTTGCGAGACCCAAACCGAACTTTCGCAAACTCCAAAACCTTATCCTTGATGACCTGTTCATCCCAAAACTCGTCAAATATTCGATTGGAAATGAAAACACAATCCTCATACTGGTAATTCAAACGCTCCCGCTCTACCTTCGTAGTAACCTCCTTCCGAATTATAAACTTGGAAAACTTACCCAAAGACGTGACACATGAATACTCTGGGTAAAGAAACGAGAGAACTCTCTCATACTCTGGAGCTATGTTTATAACCTCAACCAAAACCCTCCTATAAATTATTTATCAAAGTTAACTGAAACTTAGTCCTCCGAAAAGCAAGTAACTTCCTCTCATAAGACAAATCTAAATACTGCTCAACGGAGGAATAATCTCTACTCGACTGGAAATATAAATCCTCCGAAATCTCCCTCTTTAACAAAAGAGGCTCTTTGATAACTTCGGTAAACCTTGAAAGTAACACTGGGTCAGACACATCCTCCGAAGAATAACAATCAATAAGAGGATTCTCTTCCAACAACTTCAACAACTTCATCCTCATAGCTCGGTTAAACAAAGCTAAATCCCCGATAATAACTTTATTACCCGGAAAGTAGCCTTCCTCAAACATTCGCAATTCGGCAACGTTAGATACGAAATTAACCCAACCAACTTTATGTCTAATATAAAGACGCATAACAACACATACGAAAAAAGGAAGAAAAAGGGCGCCACTTTGCGCCCTTATAACTATTCATTTAGGGAAAACTCAACCCTCAGAACTCTCCGAAACTTTGGCCTTCAACTCAAACTCTGTCTCGAAAAACTCTGCCATGTTAGCCTCCAAATGTTTATCGTAAACGGGCGACTTCGCTCTCCAACCCTTCCCCCTCATAAGTTTCAAAACCAAATTACGATACGTGGCCGGATTATTCGCCAAAATCTCTATAACCGCCTCCCCAATGGAACTCTTCAAATCTTCCGTAAATTTAGCCTCCGAAGAAACTTCATTCACCATTCTTGACTTAATGCGGGGATGACCCGCATTAAAATAACTCAAAACTAATCTACCCTTCATAATTTATCCTTAAAATAAATTGAATTAATTTAATCTGACTGTAAACCCTCCTCCTAATATAAACTGACGCTCCATATTGGCACTCCGGGCATAAACTTCCCCATGACCTGATAGCATATCCGCATGATGCAAAATGAAAGCTTCTATCGTGGCAGGCTCCACCGGGGAACCCCATTCCTTCTTCCCATGATGAGATAAAATACAATGAATCACATGCCTTTTCTCATCCTCCGTAAGAGGGAAATGGGTACCATACTCCGAAAACCACCTTGCAGAAGTGAAAACATGACCCTCTAACGCAATACTCTCTTGGTAATTACCCTCTTCGTCATATTCCCAAATCTTTCCATAATCATGATACAACGCCGCTACCCCGCAAACACAAGGATTAAATTCATGAGGAAAAAGACCGGACTCGTGAAGCGCCCTAACGATATTCAACACCTGCACAACATGGAGAAGTAACCCTCCGGGATAATTGTGATGAACACTATGCCCTCCAAAACGAAGGGAGTACTTTTCATACAAATCACCCAACTCTGCATCGAACTCTGGAGACTTATCCGGAAGAAGGGCTGTAACAGCCCCCTTAAACTCTTGTAAAGAGGGAATATGAGGAGGCAGATATGGTTTAAACAACTTACGAACATCGGAACTTATATCCTCCGGAGCAAAAGACAACCCCAACTCACCCTCCGTAATATTGGGATACTCTGCTTTCAAATTAACGGAACTCATCACAATTCGACCCTTCGCAGACCCCGGAGTAAACTTCGACGTAAAACATGTCGCCTTCCCCGATTCCCCCTTCTCCGTAATAATATCCATTTTCAAAAAAGGACTCCCATTTCGAGCAACCCCACTCTCACAAGATTTTATATAACACCACATAGAAATAAAGATAATTAATTAAACACTTCACTACTCCATACGAGGCATTCTTTGGAAAATTCATTTTTCCTCTGGAGATTCCCCCTTACTCGCCTTGGACACAGCCTCTGGGTCTATCTTGAAAACGTCTGTAACTTTATCAGACATAAATTTCCTCAACCAACGGAATAGCGGGTGATTAGAGATAATAGCCGCATTTTCGAGAAAACTCCAAAACTCACAAGCACAGATAAACCCACAAAACAAATTGGCTAACTTTATCTCAAACAACGTTATAACCCTCTCGTCCAAAAGCCACGCCATGACGATACCAACAACCACAAAGACTAACTTGTAAATGGTACGCCACATCTTTGAGGAATCGAAACCCCATTTAGATAACCTCCCGGAGCGCTTCGCCCGAACTCGACCTGCCCACACCCCGACAATGAAATCTATTAAAATGAAAACAACTGATATTATGACTAAATCAGATATTGGAGCAAAATAAGAAAGACACATGCCTATAAAAATAGAAACCCCCTTACCCAAAGTACCCTGTTCTGATAATAGACTTATCATAACCTTACCCTCCACATCTGGTTACTCTTTACATCAACTAATTCATACTCTGACCCCGTTTGGTTCAAAAATAACCTACTTGGAGACGCATTCGTGAACGGCGTCGGAAGCCCTAAAGTAAAAGAATCAGAATTACTTCCGGCCACAACGCTAAACTCCGCGGCGAAAGTAGAGGAATATTCCGTGTTATACCCATGAAGAGTTAACGAATACTTCGTCTGGTAAGTCTCTTCTCCCACGACCGGTGAAGTCTCTTGAACGACTTCGACATAAAATTCATCTGAATCATTCGGATAAAACTTTTGGTCAAACTCTGAAACTTGCTCTACCCTCCACCCTGACGGAGCTTTAAGCGTAGGCATAGGATACGACACAACCTGAACAACCAAAGTTTTATCATACCAGACGAAACCTGTATCTTCCACATGAACAGATAAATACTCCTGAACATCCGGTCGAAACCCCTCCGGCCAATAATCACATATTGTGTAAAATTGAAGAGGAGCACTGCAAACTCCGAAGAGGGGAATGTTTAACCCATTACTCAACGGAACTTGCGTCATGGTAACGCTTCCTCCTATTGGAGGAGTAGGACATTGAGTTTCATCCGAAGGAACACACGGACACTGTGAAACACAAGGACTATAATTATAATCAGACATTACTGTACAACTTTATCCGAGTTTGCGGGGTAATCATTAATAAATTTACCTACTTTAACAACATTCGTAATGGCATTCCGGTCAGAACGATACCTACAAGTAAGAGTTAAAACCCCTGTTGGAAAATCCTTTAACCAATCCGGCTCAAACTGAACACCCCATTGGTCTCCCCACCTCTTTAAAAGAACGGTCGCATCCGAGTACTCCGCCTCAGATTTGGATAACTGAACACTCTTCCGAGGCGACATCTGGGAAGTATAAACCTCAACGGAAATATCATAATCTTGAAGCAAAACCTTCTGACTTTGAAACATTAAAGTCATAAGGAAAGCTACACTTTGTGAGGCATATATGGGATTGGGAACCAAAACACTCCTTGCATTCATCTCTAAAATAGAACTTTACTACATGTATAGAGCAAAGTTAGGGGCGGAGAATTTTACTCCTCCACCCCTAACCACAATGTCATGAACAAATTATGAAGGGAAATTAGCTTAGGTCAGACTCTATACCAACTCCCAAGGGAATATATACCCTCCGGAAATTACCTCCTTCATGGACGACCCAACGGAACCCCACATAGCACATTCCTGATGAGCAATTTCTGGCAAACCCCAAAGATTAAATTTATTTATTATCCCGGAAACCGTAAAGTCCACCTGACTAATTTCCTGACTTACATACTTCTTAGCTGAGGAAGATGCTCCTTTTAACTCAACCGAAACAGAAAGCGGCGAAGGCTCCCCTATTTCATAGGAAAGCTGCACAACAGCTTCGTCGGCTAACCCATAATTAACTATTCTTTTGGCATAGTTTCGGGCACCGTAAACTCCTACTCGGTCTACTTTGGTGAAATCTTTGGCTACAATTCCACCTCCACCAACCAAACCCCTCCCTCCTTGGTCATTGACAATCTTACGAGACACTTGACCTGAATCGGCCGCCGAGCCATAAAGAGTAAACGCTCCGGTAGGATTTAAATTTATTTTGACCTCCTCAACATCAATATTTAGATAGTCTGACACACACTCCAAACAATCCTCCACAACGGGCGCTATCGCCTCCATAATATCATCTTTATCCCAAAGAACAGAATGAGAAAGACACAACGTGACCGTTCTAAGCCTCTGAGGAACACCTTTGTAGTACTCCACAGAACAAATACATTTCATATCCGAACGAAGCCCCGAAAACAACGGGTCGCCCCCTCTCCAAAGACCCCATAACTTCCTCATGAAAAATTTTGCAATAAAATAGGGGACATACGTATTGTCAGGAGAGTATCGGGACGCATAACCATACATGAAACCTACATCCCCAGCCCCAATTCTGGAACCCTGCAAATCTACCCCTCTCGATATATCCGGACTCTGCTCTGTAAAAATTTTATGAATCTCCCAACCGGGGAAACCCATTTCCTCCAAATACTCAGACCCATACCCAACACTTTCCAAAGCCCTGAGTATAACCTTATCCTCTTCCTCCGAAGAAAGACGAGCACTCAACTCTCCCCCAAGAACAATAACATTATTCTTTATCAGCCCGTCACACGCAAACCTAACCTTTGGATTAGACTTCCTTAACTCTGCATAAAGACTTTCAGCAACCAAATCGCAAACTTTGTCGGGATGCCCCGGACTGACCGCCTCAGAACTTAAAACACTCCTCTTTAAACTCATAAAATAAAATTATTTAGAAATATTTATAGGAACAACACTAACCTCTACCCAAGAATTAAACGTGTGATAAACGGTAGCCCTCTTACCCTGTTCAAGATTCTCAAAAATATAGAGTTTCGCCTTCGGCGAACTTATCTCCTGAATCGACCGAAGGACGAAACCCTGACTTTTAAGATTATTCAAATACAAAGCCACACACCGAGAACGAAACATCACTCGTTGGGGATTAACCACTCCCGGTAGGATACAACTACCTTACCCTTAAAACTCTTTGGAATAAAAAGAATAAACGAATCCTCTTTGGCTACCCCACTGGGGATATATTTTGAAATCTCCCCTTCCTCCTCATAACTTGGGAAAACTTGAACGGAAGGGAGCAAAACATTACCCCGCTGAAACGGAAGAGTGAATTTCCAATGCGCTATTCCATACAAAGTGACAGCCTCTCCGGAAACACCCTCCAAAGCATAATCCGAATTAACCCCCTCAACCAAATTAAGAATAGTATCTTCATTACGGAAAACAAGGTAGACTTCCTTCGTTTTCCCATGTAAAGAATCAAACAGAGTTTCAATGTTGACCACCTCAACATCCTCCGACACTGCCTCCGGAACGGTAACGGACATTTCGGAGGAACGCCTTGGAGCTTGGGCAGTCCTAACTAACCTTTGTTCCAAATATTGGCTGAGAGTATCCGAACTTATACACATTAAAGGAGCGGAATCTACATAATTGGAAAAATACCCAATCAAATAAAACCTCGCATCCAAACTCTTTACCTCCTGAGCATCAGAAATTAATTGCCCTTGCGTGGCGGAAGTTATCGGGATAAGTGCCATAAACCTTTATTTTATCAAACGTATGTATTCTGCCGTATTCCGCAGTCCTCTGCCCTATCACAAAACCTGTGATTCCAAAAAGACCCTCGTATAAACACAATCCTCCGGACATTTGTCCTTCCTCCTCTCCTTCATCCTCGGATGAGATAGCCGAAGAGAACGGGAAGATATATCCTGTCCGTCAAGCTCCCAAACCGAATTGTAAACCTCCGAATGAAGCGTCGGAATCCCTTCATGGTCTAAAATGGTAATCTTCCGAGCCATTTCCAGAGGAATACCCGGACAATAACTAATAACATGAGGATGTTTACTCCCGTCTGCCTCTTCAATATAAATAGAAAACTCCAACGCTCCAATAAGACCCTTCCGAGACGTATCCTCCTTACTCATTTTGAAACCCGTAACAAACGCCTCTATAGTATCCCCTAAACCTTGCTTGGAAAGCGCTCCCGAAACCGAACGCTTAATCTTGACCCAACTCGTTTTAGAACGATTCTCTGACGCTTCGTAAATTCCCTCTCGATTCCAACATACAACACCCTCTTCCCCCATACCCAGAAGAGCCTCCAGAAAAGCACTCTTCTCCTCCGGAGAACCTTTGCAAATCTTGACGGGCGCCATATTGAAACCCATGCTCTGACCCATTCTCAGAGCATTATCATATTCGTCAATCCCCTCTCCTAAAGAAGCCTTGACAAAATTCTTCCCATTAATATAAAGAGGGTGAATCAAAGTAAACGTATACCAAGATAAACCCGTTCTCTCCAAATATTGAGCCTGAATTGCTAACGCCTGCTCTTGCTCCATTTGAAGAAGTGACGTTGCCCCGGCTAATTTTGTCTCGGCTTCAATGTTATATTCCGGGAAAACGGAAACGTCCCCCTTAAACTCGCATTCGCAATCTACCACATAAAACGTTCCACGTGGAACGAAAACACTCTGGTAGATTTGACCCCAATACTCCAGAATACTTCTATCAACCTCTGAGTAATTTCTCGACACCATGAACACCCCCGGTGGAAAACCTGACTCAGGAACATTGTAAGCCATTAACCAACACCGCAATCCGTCCTCTTTAGAGGAAAACACCCATTTCCCGGAATTAAATAACTCCTCCTGTTCGGCAGAACTCAACTCGTCATAATGATAACATAAGTTAGGTGTCTCAACCAAGCACCGAAATAAAATAGCCGGATGAATGCGGGGTAAAATATCCTCCTCCCTCCTTAAACTTCCATACTCCGAAGGCGCAATATTAGAATAATTCTTAACAGCCCCTATCAAACGAAGAACTCTATCATAATCCCTCTTGGCAAACGTTCCACCTCGCCCGGTCGGCCGTAACAAATCAGCTATAAACTCCTCCGGAAACTGACCCGTTACCTCGTTAAAAACCTCCAGAAGTTTGTCCTTTTTCATTCAACTCTCTAATAAAATCTAACCTATTCAATTTACAAGTAACCCTCGGAGAAAGAACGCTCCAGAGAATCCCGGCATCCATAGAGGCATCAAACGTTAAACGATAAAACCTCTCCTCCCCTAAATCAACCAAACATGCCTCCTCAGGAAGAAGCTCTATCTCGGCCTCCGCCCGGTAAACTTCCTCTACTCCCCCAAACTCGTCAAACCCTAAGGTTAAATACCGCTTTGCGAAAATTACCTCGACGGAACTTACACCCTTTAGCAAAGTAAAAATGACCTGAATATAACTTGCCTTATCCATAAACTTAATAAAATTATCTCTTACTCCAACAATTTCGCCAACTCTTCCCTAAGCTCTGACAACTCCCAACCCCTCACTTCCTCCGGATTCATAAACCTCATAACTGACATAGCATCCAGCTCGGGATTAAAATAAACACTACTCACCCTCTTCACTTCCCAATTTACAAGTACCAACAATCCCTCTCCACAGCAAAATCCGCCTCCTCCAAAGAACAACGCTCCAATTTCGCTCCCCTAACCTTAATAAATTCGTCTGAATTTGAGTAGAGCCCCGTTACCCATTGGTCGTTAAACAAACTTTCTATGAAAGAGACATACTCCTCAATCTTCCTATAACTTAACATATTCGAAAACCCTTTAGTTTCATGGCCTACACAAAGGTAGTAAAATAAATTTATTCTACAACCCCTTGACAAATTTCACCAATCGAAATACCCCGAAGGCTTCGGAAATGCCTCTCCTGTAAGTTTCGCCTTAACCTCCCTCTTCAAATCCTCTAAACTTCCTTCGTTATTAATAACGACATCATAACTCATCCCCTCCACATCAGAATCCGACCCATTCGTAACTCTTCCGGAAAGATACGCCTCCTTGGCTTTGCTACTCTTCACAAAAACCGTCACGGAACCCGGAAACTGCCTTTGAAGCCTTTTAATATTCCTAACTTCCCAACAATGAACGAATAACACATCCACCAATCTTAGCCTATCCTCCACTTCCACCCGAACATAATCAACTCTCCCCTCCAAAGCATTCTTTACTTGAGAAAGTTTCGCCCTCCCCTCCGGGGATTTATCATATTCCTCAAAAATCGAAAATATCTCTTTGGGCAACTCTACAGAAGAATAATTCCCTAACCTTATCTCCGGATGAAGCTCTCCAAATATGGAAACAACACTATCCTTCCCTGATTGAGGATAGCCATTTATAATGTAAATCATAAATTTAATAAATTTTATAGACCCACCGAAAGCGGCGCTTTAATCCCCGGGTAACTCTTATAATCCCTTACAATAAATTGCTCCACAGAAGGAATTACATAATCAACCGGAACCCCCGGCCTCCAACTCGGAACCCCTACCAAATCCAACTTCGGGAGCCGAAGAGGCTCCCGCAAAACTTGCTCCTTACTCTGTTCTACATGATTCTCATACAAATGCACCGACCCACCAAACCATGTGAGGATTCCCGGCTTATAACCCAACACTTGGGCTAACCAAGTCAAAAGACCCCCGTAAAAAGCTATATTAAAGGGAACCCCCAAAAAGAAATCACAAGAACGCTGATACATACACATATCCAGCCAACAACCCTCTACGCTACACTGAAACATGACATGACAACTCGGAAGCGCAACATAAGTCTCGTCCCCTTGGATAAACTTTGAATCCCACGAAGTGACAAGACCCCTTCGGGTCTCAGGATTTGAATAAAGATTCCTAAGCAACGCTTCTATCTGGTCAACTCCATTCTTCCGCCATTGATACCCATAAGACTTTCCAACATCCCCTAACCGATACTTAGACCTCGGAAATTTTATATCCCCCTCCGAAATCCTCTCTACAAACGCTTCCTTCGTGAGCAAACTCCCCACTCTCAACCCCTCACTCTTTCCATACATTTTAGTATAATACCGGTAGGCGTCATCATCCCAAATATGAACATTATTCAACACCAAATACTCTATATTTGAAAAACCTCTCAACATCCAAACAAGCTCATGAAACGCACCCTTATAATACAACTTTTTGGTGGTCAATAACGGGAAACCTTCCGATAAATCAAACTTCATACTCCGACCGAATAATTCATGGCTTCCCGGCAAACCCTTCCTGGAAGCCCCCTTAAGAGGAGCATCTATTAAATCCCTTAAAATATCCAGATACTGTTTCATGACTTCTAAACCCCTTTAAAACAAAGGGGGGACAATCAGGCCATCCCGGATTGACTATCCCCAATAATACTAATAATATGACAAACTCTATAAATTATGGAAAACGTTACTCTAAAGCGGAAAGGGAGGGATTCGAACCCCCGGCGCCCCTTCAAAGGGCGCAACGGTTTTCAAGACCGCCGCAATCGACCACTCTGCCACCTTTCCTATAGGTTGAGCTATCCGGACTCGAACCAGAAACAGCAGAATCAAAACCTGCGGTGTTGCCAATTACACCATAGCTCAATTTTTAAAAGGGGAGGGAAAGAAACCCCAAAGGAAAGAATACTCCAAACTCCCAAAGTAACCCTCGAATCCACATTCAGTTAACTTTGCCTTCCCAAGGGATAAACTCCCCTCCCCTCACAAAATCCCACTCCCAAAAGGAAGTAGAATGACTTTCATGTAAGGATAATCCTCCTTAACAGACGCTCCTAACTCAAGAACATCCCTCCGGGAACCCTCCTCTGAAACACTCCACTCTACAACTCCAGTCCAAACCTTAAATAAATCCCTGACATAAACAAAACAAACCGGAGACCCTACCTGAACATAAGGACATTTCTCCTCACCCACCACCGGGTCATGGCCAAACTCTAAAACCCCCTTCGTGAAGTCCAAACTAAGACCCCTTTGCAACGCTTCCCCACCTTGCTCGGAAACTCTCTGGATAACTTCCTCCTTGGTTACTAACTTACAGACACCCGGAAACTTATCGTTCAACGAAAGGTCTGCAATTCCACAATAAACTACCATTGCTCTCTCCCTCCTAAACCTATATTCTGAAAATCTCCCCCTTATGATTAACCAGGAACCCTAAGCTCCTCACAACCCCGTCCCGCATTTCACAATAATCCCAAAAACCACGCCCTACA
>ERZ780212.2413-NODE-2413-length-11960-cov-2.451575_pt1 | contig 11960 bp, 9 predicted proteins | sample MGYA00511364_ERZ780212 | MGnify/ENA primary metagenome ERZ780212 (study PRJEB29588, sample SAMEA2147991) | human gut metagenome | biome: human gut; feature: human-associated habitat; material: faeces | place: Denmark | collected 2008/2010 ...
GCCAATAATGCCGTCGAAACCGTCAAAGCAGTCGCCGCCGAACACGGCATCGACCCGTGGAAAGAAGCGCAGGCATACGCAAACGACGCTTATGCCAACGTTCCCGAAGGCACCACCATGCTGCGCGACCGCAGCGTTTATGACCCGGACGGGATACTTCGCAATTCGCCTTCAGCCCAAATGGCCGCATACATGGCCGAACATGACCCCGCCATGCACGGCGCCCCGGATGAAATCAGCGGTATAAAAGCGCATGAAACCAACCTCGCCGCCGCCAAAGCCGAAAACTCCAGCGGCATTGAGGGCAAAAGCGCCTTTGCCCACACGCTGCAACATCTGGAAAGCCTGGGCGACAGCAGGATAACCGACACCAACGCCGTTGCCGAAGGCATATCCGAACACGTCGGCAAAAACGCCAACCTTGCCACCATTGCCTGCAAGATGGCGCCGCATGCCCTGCAACAGGTTTTGCAGCTTGAAGGCCTGCCCGACAACAACCCGAGTTCCTACAATATGATTCAGTATATGGCCAATCACGACCTGACTCCGGAACAGCACACGGCTCTCAATAACTTTATTCAGAATAACTTTGACGGTGCGCAGTTCAAAGCCGAAAACTTCGCCGACTACCGGGCGCCGGCACATGACCCCTTTGCCAATGCCGACCAAGACCGTCTGCGTGCCGGCCCGGATGAAATCCGCAAGCCCACATTGCAGGAAGAGTACGCGCGTGCCAAAGAAGCCCGTCAGGAATACGAAGGCCTTAAACCGCACGAAATTCCGACCCACCCGATTGATGTTCCGCCAACCGGCAACAAAGTCGCCGATTACCTGAACGACAAGTACGCCTGCTCCAATGACCACGGCGTAGGCTTCAAATTCGAACCGCTTAACGAATCTGACAAACGGGTACTGGGCATAGAAGAACCGCAGCAAACCGTTGTCGTCCAACAGCCGGTTCAGGAAACTGTCGTTGTTCAGCAGCAGCCTCAGGTTGACATCTATTCCGACCCGACGCTGTATGCCCAAAACTTCGGGTTGGTATATGACCCGTATTTATCCAATGGCCTGAATCGTATCGGCTCCGATACGCACGGCGGCTACCTCGGTGCTTTCATCGACCCGCGCGACAATTCAGTAACGTTGGTTCCGAACGACCCTCTGCGCGACAAGCCGGTTCATTACGACAGCTATCAGTCAGCAAAAGGTTCTGCCGACCATAACATCGGCGCCTGGGATCACAGCGGGCATGAACGCAATATGATTTATGACCCGGACAAAAAAATTACGCGGTGCTTTGGCAGCGGTTACATTACGCATAACAATACGATAAATAAAGTTATCGCCGGAATTAACACTGCCGGAGCCGTCCTCAACACGATTAACTGGATACGGGAAGGACGAGGATAGCCAGCACCGCCACACATAAAATCCTTGCAAATAATTTCCACACCTGCAAAACCAAAGCCGAGCTCCATAGCCCGGCTTTAATCTTTCTTTCCATAATTAACTTCCCGTTGTCTTCACCGACATCTTTGTCGCAGGCCGCATCGCACGTCTTCACCGACATCTTTACCGCAAGCTGCATCGTACGCCGTCCCAGCGCCTTATCGCAGGTTTCATCTCACGCCTTTCCCCAGGCATCTTTGTCGTAGGCCGCATCATGCGTCTTCACCGACATCTTTACTGCAAGACCGCATCGCACATCTTCATCGGCACCTTGCCGCAGGTTTCATTACGAGCCTTTCCCCTGCGCTACGCACTACTCAAAGACGACTTCTATTTCCTTTTTTGCTAAAACAATATACCCGTCAACTTCTTTATTGCCCTCGCGCCGCAGCGTCATCTCCTCCTGCCGGATAACTTCAAACCCGCAATATTTCAACAGCCGCCGGACATAAGCGATTGAATGGACGAACCTCCCCGACGGCGTCAGAAAATAATCGCTCTGATTATAGGTGTTTTTAGATATCGAAAAACAAAACAGCCCGTTTGCCTTCACCGCTTTGACCAACAGGCGGAACAGCGTTTTCAGCTCGCCCATATACGTCAGCACGTCCCCTGCAATAACAGCGTGATACGGGTCGGCAACATCTTCGAGAAAACTTTCGATATCATCAAAATAGAGTTCCTTATATACGTTTTTTTTGCCTGCAAATTCGAGCATTTTTTCCGATACGTCCACACCGAAAAACTCCTCGTTCGGAAAATACGCTCTCAAAGCCTCTGCGCACAGCCCCGTCCCGCACCCCAAATCCAGAATGCGGCGTTTTTTAAACAGCTTGGTCTTGAGCGTATCTTTCAGAAAATCGGCAATCATCGCCGGAACTTTATAGTCAAGCTCGTGCAGGATTTCATCAAACGACGGCGCAAACCCGTCAAACAACCCCTTGACATAGCTTAAATCCGTCGTCGGCACTTCCTGAATATTGCGGATGGCGCAGCTCATATGCCGGACAATCGGATTTTCGGGAAAACATTCCTCCCAGCGCGAGAGATATTTATCAACCAGTTCGTCCTGTTTCTCGTCATGCGCCTCATACAGCAGATAGCCGAAATTGATATGGTCGTCGGCGCTGATTTTATCCCCTTTCAGGGCAAAAGCCTTCCACGCATAATGCAGGCACTGTTTCCAGTTCCCCATTTTCTGAAACAGGTTGGCAATCGAATTGCAAAGCCAGTCCGAATTCGGCGCGATCTCCGCCGCTTTTTTCAAAAACCCCGTCGCCTCATCGTTCTTAAACAGCTCAATATAGGAATTCCCCGCAATAATATACGGTTCGACGCTGGTCGGACGCTTTTCTATCGCCATGTTGGCAAACTCGATGGCTTGGATAAACCGGCTCATGTTGTAACTCGTATTCGCAATGTTGACTATGGCGTTGTACGAATTCGGATTAAGCTCATACAGTTTTTGATAATACCCGAGCGCTTCCTTGTATTCCCCTTTGGCATAACACACGTTGCCGAGGTTCATCAGCGCCGCAAAATTGCCTTCCTTCACCTCCAGCGCCTTTTCCGCAAACTCCGCCGCCCGGTCGTATTTTTTCAGTTCGTAATAAAGGGTTGAAACGTTGAGAAGCGCCGTCAGCGACTGCGAATTGACGGCCAGCGCCTTTTTATATAGGCTGAGCGCTATTTTCTTGTCGCCGAAACTGTCATAGCAGTTTGCCGCCGCCACCAGGTAATTCTCATTCTCCGGCGCCGCCACCGCAAGCTGCAGATACAGCTTGGCCGCCTTTTCAAACTCACCGCTTTTCAAAAAATCCAATGCATTCTGTTCTAATTCTTCCACTGTCCGGCATCCTTCAATGTCGCAGGCTTCATGTTGTTCTAATCCGCCGCCCGTAAGAACCAATTTTATCTTTTATAGCACAAAAAAGTTAATGTTCCACGTTTTTATCGCATTTTTATCCCAAAAAAAGCAAAAAAAACTATTGACTGTAAAAAAAATATAGATTAAATATCCCCATACAAACGAAATACGGAGCAGTTGGCTCCGGTTCCCAAAGCAAAAAAGGTGTTTCGTTTCAATATATGGGGGTGTGGCGGAACTGGTAGACGCGCTAGACTCAAAATCTTGTTTCCTCTGGAAGTATGAGTTCAAGTCTCATCACCCCTACCACTTTGAAAAGACTGGATTTTATCTGGTCTTTTTTGTTGCCGGAAAGCATTTGCACGCTGCTCTTCATATGCCACGCTTCATGCCCGTCATCCGCACCGCCTGCCACAACACCGACCGATCCTCATCTATCGCAGCCTGCGCCCGTCATCCGCACCGCCGGCCACAACACCGACCGCACCTCATCTATCGCAGCCTCAAGCTCTCTGCTTTTCCTGCCGTTCTTTAAGCAGACGCTCCACCACAACGTCCTCATTGCGCTTATACGTCGACTCAGTGGAAATAACCTTTTCGTACGGGCTGTGTCCGGTAATGCCGCTTTTGCCGACCCGGGCTTGCTCGTGCACCGTTTCCTTGCCCTGTTGCAGCATCTTCTTGCCCAACGCCTTGACGTTGCGCGCGTGCAGCGCCATCATCCGTCCGACATTGGCCTTATTGATTGCCGTACTCGCCGTTGCGCTTTTCATAACCTCACGCGAAACTGCCGGCAGCTGCTGGCGCAAAATCGTATTCAAACGCTCCATAATCTGCGGATTGTCATAATCGGGAGCCGATCCGCCGCGGCTGATAATCCGCTCCGCTTCCTTAAACATCAGGTAGCTGTCGCGCATGGCTTTTTTCTCTTCCGCCGACGCAAAAATCCTGCGGTCGGGGTTTTCCCGGTCATATTTTTCCAACGCGTCCAGCGCCGCATTATAACTGTCATTTTGCGAAAAAGCCTGAAAGATAACAAATTCGCGGCTTTCTTTGATACTCAGCGTTGCCATGTTTCCCTCCGTCGTGCGTTTATCGGTATAGGATACATTATACCATATTTTTTACGCCGGTGCAAGCCTAAATTATGCCTTCGCCATACCTGAATTATACCCGCTATGCCCCGCACCCGACAAGTCCCCGCTAATGCCCCATAATTTATATGCGGCGCCCAAAATTTAAGTCCGCTTTTACTTTTCCCGTATTAAAATCCTTCATATAATACCGGTACAGCGGCATTCTTTATACCCGGACGCCCTGTGCCGCCCCGTATCGTAAAGGCGAGCAGGCTTTGCCGCGCTGCCGCCGCCAACTGTCAGGAGTCTTTGCCATGGCCTTATCCCGCACCCCAGCCGAAACCGCCGACCTGCGCTACCGGCGCGCCGTCAAAAAGCTGACCCGATTTATCAAAGACTGGCTGTACCTGATAATCGCCGCCGGAGTTGCCGCGCTTATCGGCGCCGACGCTTCGTACTGGAACTACACCTATAACGATTCGGACGGCTATATGCGCGCCCTGCGTGTCTGGCATTGGCTTGCCGCCCCGTCTTTCTGGGAGCAGTCGCTCACCGAAAGCAACTATCCGTTCGGCGAAATTCTGCATTGGACCCGGCCGATGGACATTCTCTGGGCTGTAAATGCCATTCCGTTTTTGCATCTCGGCAACCTGCGCGACACCGTTTTCCTAGGCGGGGCATTCCTTGCCCCCTGGCTCTGCGTCCTGTCTGCCATAGCCCTGGCATACGGCCTGCGCCGGCAATTCAATGTCTACCTGACACTGTTCGGCTGTTTTATTTTTCTTTCCGACCCGGTTATGCAAAATTACTTTTTCATCGGCCGCCCCGACCACCACGCGCTGATGGCGCTGCTCGGCATATACGCCGTTTCGCTGAACCTCTGCTGGCTCAAAAAACGCCACAACCGCTATCTGCGCCTGCTTGGTTTCTCTCTGGCACTGGCAACATTTGCCGCGATTGAAGGCGTCATCCTTTATCTCCTCTTTCTGTCGTTTTTCCTCTGGCTGTATGTTTTCAAAAACGTTTCTCCGGTTCCGGCCGTCAAAACCGCCAAATACTTCGCTGTTGCCCTGACCTGCTTTTGGCTGCTCAATCCGCCGTACGAAGGCTGGCTTTATCCCGATAACGGGCGCATTTCCATACTCTACACGGCGTTTTCCTGGTTTGTGTTCGTCGCCCTGTACGGTATAGAACGCAGCCGTCTGCACACCCGCCCCCTGAAAATATGGAGCCTGATATGCGCCGCGCTCGGAACCGCGCTGCTGCTGCTTGTCTGTTTTGGCGCCGACATCTGCCGTTTTCCTCTCGACGGTGAAATCAGCCGTGTCTGGAGCAGCCGCATTTCTGAAATGCGCCCCGTCTGGCGTCAGGATTGGGACACGGTTCTTGCCGTTTATCCTTTCGGCGCCGCATCGCTCATTTTAAGTTTCCTATTGCTGCGCTGCAAATCTTACCGCCGCATGATGCTGCTGAATCTCTGCCTCGGCCTGCCCCTGTTCGCCTTAAGCCTTGCCGCCCTGCGTTTCGCCAACTACCAAAGCCTCTACAACATTCTGCCCTGGCTCTGCCTGATTGATTTAACCTACAAAAAAAGCGCTTACGCCCGGCGGCAGAGCCTTGAGTTTCCCGCATCTGTCTGGGCGCTCGGGCTGGGAATTCTGATTTTTCAGCAATTCGTTTTCCTGCCGTTTAACATCAATGCCCTGAACAAGAAAAAAGCGCCCGTATTTTCGCCCGCCCTCTGCCAAAACGTCAGAAACGCCGGCGGCACGCTCGTTACCGACAACTTTCTGAGCCCCAGATACGTCTGGCTCTGCGGCGTCAATACCGTCGGTACGCCCTACCACCGCAACCGCGCCGGGCTGGTTGATACCCACAACCTTCTGCAGGGAACCGACGACCGGACGATTGTTCCCCTGCTCCTGAAACACCAGATAGCCCAGATTTTGCTCTTCGACGGCTACGACCGCTATTACGACCTCTCGCCCGCTAACCGGGACAAGCTGTACTACCGGCTGATTAAACGCGAAAATATCCCTTCCTATCTTGAGGAAATCCCGTCGCCCCTGAACAACGCCCGCCACTACCGGGTCAAAATATGACGCAGCAATGCCGCCCCGCTCACCAATTTCCCCTCCGCCGCCGGTCTGCCACCCGTTAATCACGCACGCCCTCTCTCCTCCGCCGGTCTGCCACCCGTTAATCACACACGCCCTCTCTCCTCCGCCGGTCTGCCGCCCGTTAATCACGCATGCCCTCTCTCCTCCGCCGGCCATGCCCGCCGCCCTCTCGCGTCCATACTTTGCTGCAAACCCGTTTCCTGCAAACATCAATAAATATTTCAGTAAATATTTCGGCAAATATAATGTGGATTTTGCCGCAGCATCGCTTGAACTTGAAGCAAAAACCGGTTATAATAAATTAAATTTTTCGGTTTGGAGGTTATTATGTCGCACAATTACCGTTTATTGCCCTGTTCCTGCCTCGTGCTGGGTATGCTTGCCGGTTTCGCCGCCGGAGCGGCACCCGCCCTCGCCATGGATGACGATTTGGCATTGGACATGGGCTTGGATTTCGAAGAATATTCAGCCCCCTCGACTGATATAAACGGCTCCGCCTCCCCGGCACCTGCCTCCCAAAACGCTGCCTCTGCCAACTCCAAACCCGACACAGCGCCCGTCTCGAAAAGTTCTTCCTCTTCCACCTCAAAACCAAGTACGGCTTCTGCCGCTAAAAGCTCTCCCTCTTCCACCCCAAAACCAAGCACGGATTCTGCCGCTAAAAGCCCTTCCAACCCCAAGCCCGGCTCGGCGCCAGACACCTCAAGTCCCGCCGCACCCGTTTCCGGAGTTGACCTTTTGACGAAAGTTCGTAAAGGCATGGACTTTACGACGGAAGAAATGGAAGCCTGGATAGCGCAGACCGCCGACCTCAATATGTGCCTGGACAACGGCAAAACCATGCTTTTGTATGTCGTTGCCAACTCGTCCAACCTCGATGCCCTGCGCCTGCTGATGGAATACGGCGCCGACGTGCAGACGCACTGCACCCCGCGTTATGAAGCGCTGTTTATCGCCGCCATCAACAACCCGTCCGCCGAAATTATCGAAATGCTCATCAATAACGGTGCCAATCTTGTCGAAAAAGATCATGAAGGCAACACGGCGCTGACGCTTGCGGCAACATTCAACAAAAGCTCCCGCGTTATCGACACGCTGCTTGAATACGGCCTCAAAGTCAATGTTAAAAACAATTTCGGGTTTGATGCCCTGACGCTTGCCTCTTACGAAAACGGAAGCATTATGGTTTTGCAGTCGCTGCTCGACAACGAGGCAGATGTCAACGCCGCCGATTCTGAAGGGCACACCGCCCTGATGGCTGCTGCCGTCCGCGGGCGGGATGACGTTATGCAGTACCTTATAAAACGCGGCGCCGACTTTAAAGCCAAAGACAAAAACGGTTTAAGCGTCCTCGACTACTACAACAAGCGCAAATATCTCGAAACCCTCGGTTTTGAAATCAACCGTTTCGCCACCCCGTCCGAACGCCTGTCCGCCGAATTCAAATTCATCGCCGAAAACCACCACCGTTTCAACATCGCGCTGAAAGAAAGCCTGTTTGAAGACAATCCCGACGCAGCCGTCGCCGATGCCATTGCCAACCTTGCCGACATCGACGTATTGGATGAAAACGGCTGCACGACATTCCTCAATGCCGCCCTGTACAATAAATCCCGCAGTGTTCTCGAAAAACTGATTAACGGCAAAGCCGACGTCAACGCCTCCTGTATGGACGGCAAAAATGCCCTTATGTTTATTTCTTCCCAGGCCGGCGAAACCGACAGGCCTGCTCTGCAAATCGAAAAGGCAAAACTCCTGCTGGCAAGCGGAACAGATATCAACCGCACCGATGACGCCGGCAACACCGCGCTGATGTATGCCTTGGCCAACCGCGCCGACATAAACTATGTCCGTATGCTTCTTGCTTCCGGCGCCGACGTCAATGCAGCCAGTAACCTCGGTGAAACGCCGCTGTGGACGGCCGTGCGCCAAAACCTTCCGTCAGAAACGGTTAAATTACTGATAGAATACGGCGCCGATGTCAACCATAAGGACCGCCGCGGCGAAACCCCGCTATGGTATCTGCTCCGTACCGACGGCGACGAAGTGCTGATTCGCACATTGCTGCGCGGCGGCGCCGACACCGAAATAACCAACGCCGCCGGCGACATCCCGCTGTGGTATGTCCTAAACAAAGGCGGTTCGGATATGGTGATTGAAAACATTATTATGGCGCAGAACAACCTGAACATAAAGAACGAACACGGAGACACGCCGCTGCTGTTCGCCTTAAAAAACAACTATCCGTCCAAATTTGTCAAACTGCTGCTGAGCCGCGGCGCCGACCCGCAGATTCGCGACAGTGACGGCAACAACGCCTATGACATTCTGCGCAACAACCAGTACTTTGACGCTGCCGTGCAAAAGCGCACACGCGAACGCGTCCTGAACGGATGGGAATAAGCGGCCGTCCCTTTTCTGCCCCGTTGAGTGAGATACCAAACTTTCCGTTTCCGCCGCCGGTATCGCCACATCGCCACCGGTATTATTTCCACTACCGCCGGCATTATTTCCACTACCGCCGGCATTACTCTGTCATCAACGCCGACATTTCCTCCGCTGCTGCATTACTTCCGCTACCGCCGGCACTATTCCGTTACCAATGCCAGCGCTTCCGCTGCCAGCATTGCCCCCATCGCCGCCGGAACCATTGGCAGCGAACCGAGCACGTTGTTCCCCGCCGCATCTTTGCAGATTTTGACCGCCTCGGGCGAATAAACGCAGCGCACCTTTCTCAAATCAACGCCTTCCCGCCGCAGGTTATCGCGCATTTTCTTTGCCAGCGCGCAGCCTTCCGTCTTGTCAAGCGTCGCTGCCCGCAGCATCTCAGGCTTTGTCTTAAGCGCAGCTCCCATTGCTGACACAAAGCAGATGCCGTTTCGCGCCAAAAAAGCTGCCAGGGCGCATTTCGCCTGCACGTCGTCAATCGCATCAATCACAACGTCCGGATTTTCATTCCGGATAAAATCGAGATTGTCTGCCGTAATCCGTATATCCAGCCCCCGGACCTCCGCATCGGGATTAATCTCCCGTACCCGCTCGCACGCCGCCTCGCACTTTTTGCACCCGATAGTAGAAATCGTCGCCAGAATCTGCCGATTGATATTGCTTGCCTCAAACCGGTCAAAATCGACCGCCCTGATTTTCCCGAACCCGAGCCGAGCCACCATCTCCAGCGCATAACCGCCGACCGCTCCGCAGCCGATGACCATAACCGATGCGCCGAAAACGCGCTCTGCTTTTTCTTTTCCCAGCAGCGCAATCGTCCGCTGCAACCGTTCTTCCAATTGTGTTTTCATCGTCTGCCTTTCCTCTTCTTTTCCTCACCCGATTCCCGCGTCCGCACCTGTATCGTTGCATTGCCGAACCGTTACGCTATTTACCTGTCTGCTATTTACCTGTCTGCTATTTATCTGTCTGCAAATTATCTGTCCGCAAAAAATCCTCAGCGTTTTTAATAAGCCGTTCCGCCAGTGCTTCCGGCTCTTCTCCGGCGATTTCCGCCAGACGCCGCAGATTTTCCTGCACTGCCTCGTTATACTTTGTTTCATCAACCCGGTACGGAGCGTCGGTCTCAAACAATATCCGGTCTTGCGGCATCATCGCCCACATCTCCGCCGCTTTTTCCTGTTTGAGAAACAGCGCGCCCAAACCGATATAGCCGCCGCATTTATTGATGAACTTCAGCAATTCGCGGTTTTTGACAAAGCCATGGTGCGAAAACTTTACTTTTTTCAGCGCCGTTTCATGTTCCGTCAGCGCCGCAAAAGCCTTCGCCGCATGCACGATGACTGGCCTCCGGTATGCTGTCGCAATCTCAAGCTGTGCTGCGAACAAATCGTGCTGTCCGGGGCTGACCGGCTCTTTCAGCTCGTCCACGCCGATTTCTCCGACAAGCGCCTGCGGAAATTCCCGCAAACAGGTTTCGAGTTCGTCCAGCGGCGCCTTTTCCCGATAATGCCACGGATGGATGCCGAACGCGCCGGACGCCTTGCCGGGATACTGCCGCAGCAGCGCCGCGATTTTGGCAAAATCTTCGCGGCCCGCCGACACCAGCACCAGCCCTTTTGCCTCCGGATTATGCCAAACCCGCGGTGCACAATCCGCCTTAAAATCTTGCAAATGGATATGCGTATCAATAAACTGCATCACATAAAACCTTTCCGGCAGCGGCATATCTTCCGCCCCGCCGATATTATGTTTCTGATAACCGACCGACTGCAACAAGGACAATCGCCATGGCTCTGTATACCACGCCTGTATTTAATATCAACCTAAAAAAACTCGCCGCCAATTACCGGCTTCTGGAAAAATTGTCCGCTCCGGCAATTCCCGCCGCCGTAGTCAAAGACGACGCTTACGGCCTGGGCGCCGCCGAAGTTGCCGCTGCGCTATACGCTGCCGCCGCTTTTTTGTTGCCCATGGTTCGGAAGGCGAAAAAATCCGCCCTCTCGTACCCGATGCGGAAATATATGTTTTACAAGGCATCGGTGCCGATTCTCTCCCTTATTTTCGCACTGCCCGCCTGACGCCGGTCATCTGTTCGCCGCAAATGTACGCCTTCTGGCAGCAAAACCGCATCGATGGCATCCGTCCGCTGATTCAGGTAGAAACCGGGCTTAACCGCCTCGGCTTTACCGTTGCCGAACTCGAACGGCTGGCCGAAACCGAACGGAAAGACTTTGCCGGCGTTCTCTCGCATCTGTCCTGTGCCGACGAACAGGCGCATTTTATGAACGCGCGCCAGCTCGCCGCTTTCCGCGCTATCAAAGCCCGCTTTTTCCCCGCAACGCCCGCAACGCTGTCCGCTTCCGACGGCGTATTCCTCGGCGATGATTTTCATTTTGACATGACACGCCTCGGCGCCGCCATGTATGGGATAAACACTGCGCCCTACCGCGAAAACCAAATGCAGAACATTCTGGAGTTGAAAGCCCCCGTCCTGCAGGTCAAGCCGCTTCCCAAAGGCGAATTTGTCGGCTATTCCGCCACTTTTCGCGCGCCCTGCGATATGCGGATTGCGATTGTATCCGTCGGCTATGGCGACGGCCTGCCCCGGTCGCTTTCCAACCGCGGCAAAGTTATTTTCTATGCCGATGGCAAGCCCTGTTTCTGCCCGATTCTCGGCCGCGTGTCCATGGATAACATTATCTGCGACATCAGCGCGCTGGCGCCGGAGGCTGTTTCTCCCGGAGATTTCGGCTGGCTGATTAACGACGACTACACCGTCGATGACATCGCCCGCGACGCCGGAACCATTGCCTATGAGCTGATTTCCAACCTCGGTAAAAATCCGCGCTTTGTCAAAAACTACATTCGCTGAATCACTCAGGAGCAATCAAGTCATCCCGTATAACAACAGCTTGCCTGCTGAATTGCCACCGGCAATCCAATTTTCATGTGCAGTACAGTTTGCCAGCTGAATTGCCACCCGCAATCCAGTTCTCC
>ERZ780212.2418-NODE-2418-length-11939-cov-3.902558_pt1 | contig 11939 bp, 8 predicted proteins | sample MGYA00511364_ERZ780212 | MGnify/ENA primary metagenome ERZ780212 (study PRJEB29588, sample SAMEA2147991) | human gut metagenome | biome: human gut; feature: human-associated habitat; material: faeces | place: Denmark | collected 2008/2010 ...
GCAGGCCGGATGCCGACGACATGGTGAAGATTGACGCCTTCGCGACGGATTGCGCACAGCTGCTTGACGAAACGGCCGACATTGCGTCACTGCCCGCGCTCAACGTGAAGGGCAACCGCCCCTACAAGCAGGCCGGAGCGTCGACATTCTGCCCCACGGGCGATGCCGGGAAATGTGACGGATGCCTGACATGCGTACGCCTCTGCCCGGCAAAGGCCATACCCGAGACTGCTCCCTGCACGACCGACGCAAGCCGCTGCATGGCCTGCGGGCGATGCGTAGTGGTATGCCCGAAGGGCGCACGGGCCTTCGGCGGCGATGCCTACAAGGGCTTCGAGGCCAAGTTCACGGCGGCGTTTTCGGCAAGACGCGAGCCGGAAACATTCTTCCCTTGGAGGTAACAGAATTTACTTAAAAAACAATATGCCGTCTTTCGGCCTCCAAAAGGCCATGTTTCGCACGCCAAAAGGCCACCTTTTACAAACTAAAAGGTGGCCTTTTGGAAATACGCCGAAAAGCAAAGCCCGTACAACCTAAAACCCACCCCAGCCCTCCCGAAGGGAGGGAGCTTAATTACCATCGGCAAAATGGGGTCGCATCGGGCTTATCCGGCCTGTCCGGCCTATAAGACAAATGGGGCGAATAAGCCAGACAAGCAAAATGGGCAATAAGAAAAAGCATACCAAGCTCTCTCCCTTCGGGAGGGCTGGGGTGGGTTTTAGGTGGTTTTTATTTGGGGTTCGTCCTTAGAACTCCACATAATTGCGCAACCGCTCGATGGCGTCCTGCGGGAAGTCGCGGTACAGGGCTAAATCTTCGAGGCCGTGTATCGGGCCGTGCAGGCGGCGGTGGTCTACTATCGTCTTCGCCCGATAAAAACCTATGTAGGGGTGGCGGCGAAGCTGGTTGAGCGTAAGTTTGTTCACGTTCAGCTTCTTGCAGGCCGCCGCGTCGACCGTAAAATAAGGCAGGGCGGAGCGCGGAAAGTTGTCAATCTCAAGCAGCTGTGCCGCGCTATAGAAGCCCCCGAGCCGTTCGCGGTAGGCCGTTATGGCGCGGGCGAAGCCGCTGCCTATGCCCGGCACGCGCTTAAGCAGGGCTGTGTCGGCCGTGTTGAGGGCGATGGTCTGTCCGGGACTTAGTTTCAAAGGATAGCGCACTGTGTCGCGGGCGACGGCATCGGGCCGTGATGCCGGATACACTTCAGAGGCCGGACGGTAGTCTTGCGAGATGCTGATGTAAGGCTCAAGTTGGCGGTATTGCCCTGCGGTAAGGCCGTAAAGGCGGGCGAAATCGGTCTTCCGGCGGAACACTCCGCCCTTGGCACGATAGCGGTAGATGCTCCTTACCTGCCACGGGGCGAGGCCGAGGCGCAGCAGCTGGGTGCTGTCGGCAGTGTTCGGGTCGAACGTAAACAGCTCGGCTTTACGCCCTTCCACGGCGTAATAACCCGCTGAAGGACGCCCTCCTGTCGGCCTGCCGCCGTCTTCACGCGCCACGGCGGCGGTGTCGGGCGCCACGCTCTGCGCCGTTTCGCCGCCACCACCTACGCAGAGAGCCACGCCGGCGGCCACAACAATGACGGCCAGCGCGGCCATTACGGCGCGCCGGTCGTTGCGTTGCATGTAGAAAAAGCCCTTCATCGAGGTGTCAGGTTATGCGGTTGCAAGGTTGCTTGGTTATACTGTTGTAAGGTTTTACGGTGTTTTTCAGATTACGCCGAACTGATGCAGGAATATCAGCAGGATGCATACGGGGCATACATACTTGATGCAGAACAGATAAGTATGGAACAGTTTGCCGCGCAGCGTACCCCAGTTGGTGAACTCGTCGCGCACCATCTTGTGAGGCAGGTACCAGCCGACGAACAGGCATGTGAGGAAACCGCCGAGCGGAAGCATTATCTGTCCGGTTACGAAATCGAACCAGTCGAACAGCGAACGGCCGCCGAACGACAGGAAATCCCACTCGCCCAAAGACAGCGAACACACCGCTCCGATGACCGAGCACACCGCCGTAACCAGCCACGCCGCACGCTTGCGGGTGGTGTGCATCTCCTCGTGCACGAAAGCGGTGCTCACCTCATGGAGCGAGATGAGCGACGTGAGCGCGGCCAAAGCCAGCAGGGCGTAGAAGGCGATGGCCACCACATAGCCCACCAGCGGCAACGAGGCGAAAGCCTGTTGGAACACGTTGGGCAGGGTGATGAACACGAGCGAAGGCCCCGAGTCGGGGCTTACGCCTACGGAAAAAGCCGCAGGGAATATCATCAGTCCGGCCAATATGGCCACCGAAGTGTCAAGCACGCCTATCTGTACGGCCGACTTCATAAGGTTGGTCTGCCTGCTGAAGTAAGACGCGTAAGTACACAGGCAGCCCATGCCGATGCTCAACGAATAGAACGACTGCCCCAGCGCGCCGAGCAGCACGTCGCCGCCAACCTTGCCGAAATCGGGCTTCAACAGGAACGATATGCCCTTTTCAGCACCAGGAAGCATACAGGCCGACACGACAACGATGAGCAACAGCACGAATAATGCGGGCATCATGAGCTTTGAAGCCTTCTCGATGCCATCGCGCACGCCGTGAACGATGACGTAATGGGTGATAAGGATTATGGCTACCGTCCACAAAACAGGCTTCACGGGGTCGCTCTCAAACGTGGCGAAATAGTCGGCGAAGAACTCCGGCGAGCCTTTCAAATGACCCAAGGCCGATGCCACTATGTACTGAAGGCACCAGCCCGCCACAACGGCATAATAGCTCGTGATGAGCAGCCCGGTAAACACGCCGAAGTAACCGACGGCGGCCCACGGCGTGCCTCCCGACAAACTGTGGTAGGCCCGACCCGCGTTGGAGGCCGCGTGGCGGCCTATGATGAACTCGCTGACCATGCACGGTATGCCCAACAGCAGCACGCAACATATATAAACAATAATGAAAGCCGCACCGCCGTATTCGCCCGTCATGTAAGGAAAACGCCAAACGTTGCCCAAGCCTACGGCCGAACCGGCCGTGGCGAGTATCACTCCGAGCTTGCTTCCGAAGCTCGCCCTCTCCAAATGTGTCATAATCGTATTTTAAGTTATGTCCATCCTGCCTCACCCATGCCGCTTGCCGAATACAGCAAACCAATAGCTCAAAGTGTCAGGAATAATCACATTTTTACCATTAAAGTAGTTGCAAATGTATAAAAAACATTCTAATTTTGCAGCAGAATATAAGTAAAAATGAGTATTTCAAGCCGTTTGATAAGAACATATCCCGTTTCTTGCCTGCTTTTAGCCGCAATATGGGTGCTCTGTTTCTGTACTCCGCCCCATACTCCGCTCGACAATGTGGCCTTCATAGACAAGTGGACGCACATCGTGATGTACGCGTCTACATGCGCTGCGATATGGATCGAATACCTGAGAGCACACAAGACGTTGAGCCGAAGGCGGCTGTTCGTGTGGGCATGGCTCGCCCCCGTGCTGATGAGCGGGCTCATAGAGTTGCTCCAAGCCTACTGCACCGGCGGGCGGCGGAGCGGCGACTGGCTCGACTTTGCGGCCAACACGGCTGGCGCAACGCTGGCCGCCGTCATCGGAATTCTTGTGGTAAAGCGTTGCGCCAAGCGCTGAACGGCATCTTCATCAGCTGCGAATTGTAGAACCGGCGGTCGCCGGTCACCTCGTCGGCGATGAAGTCGGGACGGTCAAAAGGCTCGTCCTCGCTCTGCAACTCGACTTCGGCCACAACCAGCCCGTCGTTCTCCCCATAAAACTCATCCACCTCAAACACATGCCGCCCGCACCTGACGAGATAGCGGGTCTTGTCTATCAGTCCCGGCAGGCATAACTTCATAAGATGCCGGGCCTCGTCAAGCGTTATTTCTTTTTCAAACTCATAGCGTGTGGTTCCTGTCGCGTCAGACGGCCCTTTTATTGTAAGGAAGCCGCGGCCGTCGCGGATTCGCACCCTTACGGTGCGCCCGCGCTCCGTGCAGATGTAGCCCTGCGTTATGCGGCTGCTGGCGTAAGCCGCGGCGGCATACGGCCTGCCGGCCTTGCGGACAAGGAACTTACGTTCTATTTCAAGACCACTCATGGCCCGTCAGCTCATCACCGCAAACACTAGGAACACCACCGCGAGCACCACCAGTGCCGCGAATATCCAGTTGATTACTTTCTTTGCCTGTTTTTCCTGCTGCGCCTCGCGTTGCGCATGGCGCACTTTGCTTTTCTGACTCATAGTTATTTTGTATTTAAGTTAAGGTTTGTTCGTTTTTTTAAAGGAATTAAATGAGTTAAAGTAGTTAAAGAAATTAAGGACATTTGCCATGCCCGTTGTGGAATATCGTGGTAAAAGATGTAAAGCTGTTGTCTTTAACCCCTTTAACTTCCTTAACTACTTTAACTACCAAAAAACTACTCTTCCTCGCTCACCGGGAACTCCATGAGGTACGCTTTGATGAAACCGTCGATTTTTCCGTCCATCACTCCGTCCACGTCGGTTGTCTGATAGTTGGTGCGGTGGTCCTTTATGCGGCGGTCGTCGAATACGTAACTGCGTATCTGGCTGCCCCATTCAATCTTCTTCTTGCCTGCTTCGATTTTGGCTTGGGCCTCCAGACGCTTCTTCATCGCGCGGTCATACAGCTGCGATTTGAGCAACCGCATGGCGTTGTTTCGGTTCTCCAGCTGCTTTCGGCTCTCGGTGTTTTCGATAAGGATTTCCTCCTCCTCGCCAGTGTCAGGGTCTACATACTGGTAACGGAGGCGCACTCCCGTCTCCACCTTGTTGACGTTCTGACCGCCGGCTCCGCCCGAACGGAAGAGGTCCCAGCTTACTTTCGACGGGTCGACGTACACCTCTATTGTGTCGTCAACCAACGGACTGACGAACACGCTGGCGAAACTCGTCATGCGTTTGCCCTGCGCGTTGAACGGCGAAACGCGCACAAGGCGGTGCACTCCGTTCTCGCTCTTGAGATAGCCGTAGGCGTATTCGCCGCCCTCTATCTCCATGGTGACGCTCTTTATGCCGGCTTCGTCGCCCTCTTGGATGTTGCTTATGGTCACCTTGTGCCCGTGGGCTTCGGCCCAACGCATGTACATGCGCATGAGCATTTGCGCCCAATCCTGTGCCTCCGTGCCTCCCGCGCCGCTGTTTATCTTAAGTACTGCGTCCATGGGGTCCTCCTTCTGGCGCAGCATGTTCTTGAGTTCAAGGTCCTCTATGGCGTGTATGGCCTTGGCATAGTCTTCGTCAACCTCCTCCTCCGTCACCATCTGGTCGTGGTAGAAGTCAAAAGCCAGTTGCAGTTCGTCGGCCAGCGTGCGCACCTCTTTATATCCGTCAACCCACCGGCGGATGCCTTTCACCTTCTTCATCTGCTCCTGCGCGGCCGCAGGGTCGTCCCAAAAGTCGGGCGCCTGGGTGCGCAATTCTTCTTCTTCGAGCTCTATTTTCTTCTTGTCTATGTCAAGATAGCGGTGCAACGCGTCGGCGCGCTCCATCACGTCTTTCAGTTGTTCGGCTGTTATCATTTGTCGTTTTTGTTTTATGTAATAAGGATTTATCAGGAGTTAACAGAAGTTAGCTCGCTCCGCTCGCCGGAGTTAACTGACAATAGCTGCAAAAGTAATGTCCGTTAACTCCGCGACTGAAAGGGGCTAACTCCCGTTAGCTCCCGATAAGTCCTCTGTTGTCACGTCTTCTTCGTACATCTTTTCTATCTCCTTCGCATAGTTCTTGGCCAGCACCTTGCGGCGTATCTTCAGCGTGTTGGTAAGCTCTCCGCGCTCCATGGTGAAGTGTTCGGGCAGCAGGGTGAAGCGTTTTATCTTCTCATAGCTGGCCAGTTGCTGCTGGAGCGTCTCTATACGCTCGGCCATCATCTCGTGGATTTCAGGGTCGGCGCACAGTTCTTCGCGCGAGGAGAAGGCTATGCCGTGCTTCCGGGCGTACTCCTCAAGCAGGGCGTAGTCGGGTATTATCAGCGCAGATACGAACTTCCGCCTGTCGGCTATGACGGCTATCTGGTCGACATACTTGTCAACCAACAGCTTCGACTCTATCATCTGCGGCGCTATGTACTTGCCGTTCGACGTCTTGAACAGGTCTTTTATCCTGTCTTTCAAGAACAGTTCGCCGTCCTTCATATAGCCCGAGTCGCCCGTATGAAAGTACCCGTCCTCGTCGAAAGCCTGCTTGTTAAGCTCGTCGCGGTGGTAATAGCCCTTGGTTATGGTAGGCCCTTTGAGCAGAATCTCGTCGTCTTCGCCGAACTTTATGCTAAGTCCGCCGATAGGACGGCCCACCGAACCTACCGTGAACGGCCCGTCCCTGCGGTCGGCCGACACTGTGGCGAGGCTCTCCGTAAGGCCGTAGCCCACTATCATGTTGATGCCGATAGAGTGGACAAACTCCTCGATCTCGGGCGAAACGGTGGCTCCCGCCGTGGGGAATATGTTAGGACGGTCGAGCCCCAATTCGTTCCTTACGATTTTAAACAGCGTGCGGTGCATCAGCGCGTACTTCATCCTGAGCCCCAGCGGCGGCCGCCTGCCCCGGCTGAGATACTCTATGTTATGCTTGCGGCCTATCGCCCACGCACTCATTATCAGCCTGCGCTGCGCCGGGGTGGCGCGGTCGATACGGTCCATAACCTCGGCGTACACCTTCTCCCAGAACCTCGGCACGGCGCTCATGCACGTAGGATGGGTCTCGCGCATGGCCTGCTGTATCTCCTTAGGATACGTGTTGACCACTATCTCGGCGCCCTCGCTGATGCTAAGGAACAGCCATCCGCGCTCGAAGATGTGCGTCATGGGCAGAAAGTCCATCACCCTGTCGGCCTCGCCCACTGGCACAACCTTGTCGTTAGCCTCCAAGGCGGCGCGGTACTGGCCGTAAGTAAGCATCACGCCCTTGCTGTCGCCGGTGGTCCCGCTGGTGTAAAGGATGTTGCACAGGTCGTCATCAGAAGCCTCGGCGTACAGCTTTTCGACCTCCGACTGGCGCGGGCTGTTCTCGCCCAGCGTAAGAAACTCGTCGAAGTAAATCGACGAGTTGTCAGCAGGCGCAATCTCAACGCGGCGGTCGTATATTATCACACGCTCCAGCGTATGGCAGTGGGACGACACCCGCCGGGCCTTGTCATACTGCTCCTGCTCGCCCACGAACAGCACACGTATCTGCGCGTCGTCGATCATATACTGTATCTGCTGCTCGCTGCTCGTGGCATAGAACGGCACGGTGACGGCCCTTATGCCAAACGTGCCGAAGTCAGTGTAAAGATATTCCACGCAGTTCTGCGAGAACACCCCCACGTTCTCCTGCACGCCTACGCCGATGTTGAGCATCGCGTTAGACACATGGCGCACCTTGCGCGAGAAGTCCTGCCACGAGGCCGACTTCCATTGCGCGCCGCCGAAGTCGCGGTAAATAAGCGCGCGGCGCTTCCCGTACTTCTCCGCCTGCCTGTGGATGAGCACGGAGAGATGACATCTTGTCTGCATACGGCCAGTCGTTTTTATTGGTTAATCCGTTGCCTTATGCAAAAATAACATAAAAAGCGGAAAGCGCAAAACAAAGAGATGTTTATTTTGCCACGCCACCCGTTTACGCCCCGGAACCCCATTTTAACGCCATCTCATAACTCCTTGGCAATCAGCCGATTACCCGCATGTCCGCAATATGCCATGTTTTAGCTTCTAAAAGACGGCATATTGCGACACGAAAGGCGACCTTTCACAAGATGAAAGGCCGCCTCTTGGAAAACACCCGGCAATACGTCATTGAACAGCGAGCGATTTCTTTTTGCATACAGTGTTATAACCCGTCAGGTAAGCATACAACGCCGACGGTATGAACATCAGGCTTACGCTGTCCATATTAACCACGCCGCTTTTAGTCCTCGACGACACTATGGCGTCGCTAAGGCCGTTGGTCTCCATGAAGGCGAGCAGCGATTTCAGCTCGCCCGGCGCGTCATAATACCTGTCAGACCATTTAAGTTCCACCGCCCATGCCGGCTTTTGCGTCACCGCGTTCAGCCCCACCATGTCCACCTCACCGTTTTCGCGCCCCATTTTCCAGTTGGCATACCATATACTGTCGTTCCTCTGCAACCTCTGCGCGTAAACGGCCGTCTCCACCATGCTGCCCAACGCCTTGTCCGCCTCGGTAAGCGGAGAGAACAAGGCACATCGGATGGACGGGTTAGTGAGGTATATCTTGAACCTCGTAACACGCTGCAACCGCCGCGCGTTGTTGTCCACACGGTGGATAACCTTGACAAGAAACGCGCTTTCAAGATAGCTGATGTATTTCCTTATCTGCTCTTTCCTTATGCCCGAACCGGCCGACAGCCCCTCTACGGTGAACTCGCAACCCGACAAGTAGGCTATGTGTATGAACAGGCGGTAAAGCTCTTGAGTGTCGCTTATGCCGTAAAGGCCGGGCAAATCCTTCAGCATCACCTTGTCAACGATGTCGCGGCGCATGAACGCGCCCGGGTCCTTACGTATCGCTTCTGAGAAAACCACTTCGGGATAACCGCCGAAGTTGATATAGTCTATGAACCGGCGGTTAAGCTCGGTGATGTCAATCGTGTCAAAAGCGTCGACCTTGTACCCGTGCCACGCCATGTCCTTCTTTACAATCAGGCGCCCAAGCCCGAGCAGGTGGATGTATTCGTTGAACGTCAGCGGCGGCAGGCTGAAGTCGTGGAACCGGCCAGCGCCGCTCTCGCCGCTTTTCATCTTCAAGGCCGCCGCGGCCGAACCTGACACCACGAACTTGGTATGCCGGAACGTGTCTACCAACGACTTGAGGTGCAGTTCCCAGTCTTTCAAATACTGAACCTCGTCGTAAAACACATAAAAACCCTCATCGTCCATATCGCATTGCAGGGTCTCCTTGGCTATCTTCAACAAGTCTTCAAGCGACAGCCCCATGTAAATCGGCGTGTCTACAGACATGTAGACAATCTTCTGCGGACTGACACCGTCGTCCAGCAGGCGTTGTATGGCATGGTAAATCATGATTGTCTTGCCCACCCTGCGCGGCCCCATAAGCACCACTCCGCGCCTTACAGAAACATCACTCACCATTCCATAAAACAAATCAAGATACAACCGGCTTCTCATCTGCCTGATGTCGTCGGGTATGTGGCCGCTTATCCACCACGGATTGTCATACTTCATCCTTTCGGATATTTCCTTTTTCAACTCGGTTCTGACCAAAATCATAGCTGACTGTATATTTGCCGCAAATATAAAAAATAAAGTTTATATCGCAAAAGATTTACCACAAAATAAGCATATACAATCATTCCTATTTTAACAAAACGGTAAAAATAAGAATAGTTGAAACGCATTATTTTGACAAAACGGTAAAAATAAGAGTATTTTCCATCAAAAACACGCCTTATTTTCACACAAGCAGAATCGTAACATGGCGTTCCCTCCCAACTGCTTGTAAACCAGACGGGTTGCAATATGCCGCCTTTTAGCTTCTAAAAGACGGCATATTGCAACGCGAAAGGCGGCCTTTCGCAAGATGAAAGACCGCCTCTTGGAAAATGAATAATTAACTGAGTTATGACACCACACGGTTACCTTGCGGACTAAAGTGGATAATAATGCCTCGTCCTGCCGTTCATTTCGATGTCTAACGACGTTCCGCTACAATGGTACTTGTATCTTGCGCCGTTGATGTAGAGGTATTCCTCGTCAACCGTGTACCATGTAATGTCTTCGTCCTCGTTCACCCAATCGATGTCAGACTCGTATGAACCGTGTATGCCTTTGCCGTCGGAATAGAACGAATAGTAATCAAAGACATAGCGGTTGCCACTGTCTCAACCCACTCTCCATAAAATGCAGCATGATGTTCACGATTTGATGTGTTTTCATCGTCGTCATCACTGCATGACGTAAAGCCGAAGCATACGCAAGCGGCCATGTTTTCATGCTTATCGGTTATATGTCGCTATCGTCATATTCAAGTATGTAATACCGTTTGCCGTTAATCTCTACAAACACCCGACCCATGTATGTGCGGAGTATTTTAGCCTCGCTTTCATCCATAAGCTTAACTATCTCCCTGTACAGTTCCTTCTCGTCATCAGTCAGTTCTTCGGTCTTCATCTTCTCATTCAAGGCGTTATAGCTTGACAGGTACAAGGTGCACGCCCCATCGTCGATAAAAATCGAGATTTCGACCGACCATCTGCCGCTGTATGACTGTTCCATATACGACTGGTAGTAATAGCCGCCTTCGCCGAACTCCACGCCGTACTTTATACGATAATCGGGCAGAACATCCTCCAGCGTTGACGTTAGACTAACATCCCAAACATAATCGGCATAACTTACCGAAGCCCGGACATGTCTCGATATAAGCGCACCTATGTTGCCGCCGCTATTGCCGCCGCCGTCGTCATCACCGTCATCACCGTCGTCAACCCAGCCTGAGCCGCCGCCTGAAGGGTCGTCGTCACCGTCGTCATCCTTGCTGCACGACGCGAAGCCGAGGCACAGCACGCCCAACAGGAGCATGGCCGAGAGCAGGTTAAATCTTCTTGTTTTCATATAGTTTCTCTGTTTTATGGTTTATAATTATCAAGTAAATTCTGCATGTATGCTCTCAGGCGCGTAACCGGTTGATTATCAGCGCAGTTGCAATATGCCGCCTTTTAGCGTGCAAAAGGCGGCATATTGCACTTCAAAACATGGCCTTTCGCAGTGCGGTTTGCCGCCTTTCACAAAGAGTTTAATCACTCACGGTCAAAGATCCATGCTTCATCGTCGCCTATCTTATACATTGATATGCTGCCGCCCATATTCGTAATGTCAACAAGCCAACGGCCTTCGATAAGACAGCTGTCGCCGCCTTGCCCGGTGATTTCAAGTATGCCATTTTCTACTGAGCCCCAGTTCATCCCGTCAAGCACGCCGTACGTGTAGCTGAAACGCTGCTCGTCACGCCCAGTCTCGTCGCCGTGACGGTCGTGGTATACGGTGGTGTACGTGCCCCGTCCACCTCTTTCAAAGCATACGTTGATGTTTGTCTTGCCGCCTGAGTCCGACCAAACTGATGTAGTCCACGTGCCTATAATTTCTCCGCTGACGGCAGAGGTCTGACCTTCAACGGCATATTGCTCCATTTCATATATGTTGCCGTCATCGTCGCCCAGTATTATCACGTCGTCGCGCGTCAAGTCGTGCAGGCACAGCAAGTCGTAAACCATCGACCTTCTGACACCGTCGGTAAAGCCGTTATACCTTACCTTCCCGTCTTCCGTATACACATAAACGTCATCATAGTCAACGGTTATCGTCAGATCGTCGGCCACTGTGTACGTGCCTTCGGCTTTTATCATAACTCCCGGATAATCCCCGTACAGCTCGTATGTCACCTTTCCGTCCTCGGTGAAACTCATCAGCTCGTCCGTACCGGCCATTTGACCCACATGATACCAGCCGCCGGGCAACATACCGGCAAGCGAGCGCGGATCTTCTTTAGTCAGAGTAAGACTGTTGCCATCGTCATCCGTAAGAACAAGGCGTTGTTCCGCTCCTGTGCCTGACGATGTCATATCGTATCTTTTCACTGTGGTCTCTCCGTCGGAGAAACCTCCATACGAGTTTTCACCCCACGATGAATACACGTAAACATCGTTGTATTCAGCCACGAGCCTGCCTTCACCCGTCACTTCATACGAGCCTTTAGCCCATACGACATAGCTTCCGGTGCGTTCAGTGTCGATAAATCCGGCGTAGGATATTTCCCCGTCACCGGTAAAACGTATCCTTTCCGTCTTGTCGCCGCCGGCCGATGTGTATTCCCAATAGCCCGTCAAGCCGCCGTCGTTGCCACCCGTGCTTCCGCCGCCGGGCTTATCATCGTCGTCAACCCAGCCTGAGCCGCCGCCCTGCGGGTCGTCT
>ERZ780212.2433-NODE-2433-length-11894-cov-4.630205_pt1 | contig 11894 bp, 10 predicted proteins | sample MGYA00511364_ERZ780212 | MGnify/ENA primary metagenome ERZ780212 (study PRJEB29588, sample SAMEA2147991) | human gut metagenome | biome: human gut; feature: human-associated habitat; material: faeces | place: Denmark | collected 2008/2010 ...
CCCCCCCACCCCTCCCGAAGGGAGGGAGCCTGATATGCCTTGAAATGGAATGTGGATAAATACAGTAATACGTAAAATATTAAATAAAATATATAAATAAAAGAATACACAACCATTCTAACCACCCCTGGTAATCAAGCTCCCTCCCTTCGGGAGGGCTGGGGTGGGTTTTTGGGTGGTTATTTTTCCGATTATGAACACCCTACTCTACATCCACTGGAACCCCGACCTCGTGGCCTTCCACCTAGGCTCGTTCTCGCTGCGCTGGTACTCGTTGTGCTGGCTGCTGGGGCTGCTGGCCGCCTACCTCATAGTGAGGCGGCTGTACAAGGAGCAGAAGATACGGCCCGAACTGTTTGACCCGCTGTTCATCTACTGCTTCATCGGCATACTCATAGGCTCGCGCCTTGGCCACTGCCTGTTCTACGAGCCGGGCTACTTCCTCTCCAGCGGCAAACATATAATGGAGATGATACTGCCCATACGCTTCCTGGCCGACGGCTCGTGGCGCTTCACGGGCTACGAGGGACTGGCCAGCCACGGCGGCACCATCGGACTGATCATCGCCCTCTGGCTATACGTGCGCCGCACCAAGGTAAACCTCTGGCGCGTGCTCGACAACGTGGCCATAGCCACGCCCGTTACGGCCTGCCTCATACGCCTGGGCAACCTCATGAATTCGGAAATAATAGGAAAAGTGACCGACGTGCCCTGGGCGTTCATCTTCGAGCGCGTCGACATGCTGCCGCGCCACCCCGGCCAGCTCTACGAGGCACTGGCCTACGCCGTGTTCTTCTTCATCGGCTGGTATTTTTACAGGAAACGGCCAGAGCGCGTGGGCACGGGCTTCTTCTTCGGCATGTGCATAACGCTCATCTTCACCGCCCGCTTCTTCATCGAGTTCACTAAGGACATACAGGAAGCCTTCGAGGCCACGATGACGCTGAACATGGGCCAGCTGCTAAGCCTGCCCTTCATCGCGCTGGGACTGGTCTGCATGTTCAACCACAAACTGATGAAACGCCTCGGGGCGGAAAAGTGACAACGATACAAATATCATGAAAACAGAGAAATTTACATGGATTCCTTTTTATGAGGAACTCGCCGACAAGCTGCTCGCATACGAGAACAACAGGCCGGCACTGCTTGATATTGTTTACAACATGCCGAAGACAGATTACTTAAAAGAAGAAGACGGTTCACGCCTTAACGACATCTGCCCATTCACCTTTATCGGCATAGCCAACAGAGGAATAACGCATGAGAACAGGAAAGCGATTTGCTCGATGATGAAAGACACATTAGGAATAAATGCCGACGTGCCTTGTGATTTTTACGGAATACCAGTGCTGGACAACAGGAGAAGTTGGTTTTTCGGATATAAAAGCAAAAGAAAAACAACCGACATTGACAACCTGTGGGCTTTGTTCAGGACTGCGTTGGAATATGCTGATGACAGTTCGCATAAGGACAACTTTGCCGCACTGTATGACAAAGTAAGAATACAACACATCATTAAATGGAACATCACTCAAGGGCTTTACTGGGCAAGGCCATATTTTTATATGTCGCTTGACTCTAGCAGCCGTTCATGGCTAGCAGATAACAATTTAACTAAAATAACAACACCGCCCACAGGACCCGAGTATGTTGGAATATTGAAAGAAATAAAAGAAATGACGAAAACCAACCGGACAGGCCTTAAAACAATACCGGAAATAGTGGCAGCCGGATATGAGAGCGACATTCATGCAAATGGCGCAAAAAACGGCACAAGGCAAATTATAGAAACGATGCTGAACCTACTCGACAGCAAGAAACAAATAATACTGCAAGGCGCGCCGGGCACAGGCAAGACATACACCACAGCTGAACTAACCGTGGCCTTGTGTGATGGAGCTGACAGTCTGCCCGCTACAAGGAAAGAAACCATGAAGCGGTACAAAGAACTTGTAGAAGACGGCAGTATCGCTTTCACTACGTTCCACCAGTCGATGGACTATGAGGAGTTCGTCGAGGGTATCAAGCCTGTTAAGAACGATGACGGCAGCATCACATACGACGTAATGGACGGGCTGTTCAAGAAGATTTGCAAGGAAGCCGATTACATAGAAACCGACACGACAGGCAACGAAATCATACGCCAATATCCAACCATTTGGAAAGTGTCGCTGCAAGGCACTGGCGACAACCCTACAAGGACTGACTGTATGGCTAACGGCAGGATAAGGATAGGATGGGACGAATACGGACGAGACATTACCGAAGACACCGACTATTCGAAATACGGCGGCAAGAACGTACTTGACGCCTTCATCAACAAAATGCAGAAAGGTGACTACGTGCTGAGCTGCTACAGCTCAACAACCATAGATGCCATAGGTATAATCGAGGGCGACTACGAATGGCTTGACAATGTGTCTGAATACAAGAGGAGCCGAAAAGTAAAATGGCTGGTGAAAGGCATCAAAGAAAACATCTACGAACTGAACGGCAACACGGCCTTGACACTGAGCACCGTATATAAGCTGAATAACATCACTTACGACAAGCTGAACCAACTATTAGACAAATATAAAATAAAGAAACTACAACAACCCGACAACGACGACAAACTACCGTTTGTATTGATAATCGACGAAATCAACCGCGGCAACGTGTCAAAAATATTCGGCGAGCTGATAACTTTGCTCGAAGCCGACAAAAGACTTGGCGCTGAAAACGAAGTGACCGTAACTCTACCATACTCTGGCGACAGCTTCGGCGTGCCGTCAAACCTTTACATCATAGGCACGATGAACACCGCCGACCGCAGCGTGGGCTACATCGACTACGCCATAAGGAGGCGCTTCGCCTTCTACACGATTAAAGCCAGCCGTAATGCCATAAAGGACTTTTACAACGGCAAGGACAGCGACTTGTGCGAAGCCGCATTGGAATATTTCGACAAGGTGAGCCAGTTTTTCGACAATGTGTCGGGCGAGTACGACCGCGACGATGTAATGCCAGGCCACGCCTACTTCATGGCAGGAACGTTTGACGAACTGCTGCTTAAAATGGAATACGAGGTGAGGCCGCTGCTGACTGAATACATACGTGACGGCGTACTTAACATAAGCAAGAACAGCGATGATTACAACATGGTCATGAGATTTCCTTACTGTGACACAGACGGCGATGACGATAATTGACAAGCGCGAACACGACATACTACCCTACTCCGAGATTGCACGCTACGTTAGACTCTCTGACATTCCCATAACAGGTAGTGGTGACCCTGGACAGCTTCTAGGCCTTACCGTTACCGACACCAATGTGCCTACGATGGCTTTGGGCTACTATGTCGGCGCGACATGGATGAAACCGGGCGAGGCGGTGTTGCGCGTATCGCCTAAATTCGACGGCGTAGACTGGGTAAAGATGTTCACCGACTGTTTCTACGATGCCGACGACGAGATACAGGAACGTCTATCGGACATATATCATATTGACTTCGACCTGCCTAAGATAGAATACGACGGCACTCGATGCCTGTTAACGCCGTTCATCATTGCCCACTTCACACACCTTGTAGCAAACATTATAAGAAAAGGACTTAAGAAGGACTACCACATAAGGAAAGACAACCTGACATCGAAATTAAAAGGCAAATTGATATTCGCCGACCATATAAGGCAGAACGTATGCCGCAGACGACAGGAAAGGAACTTCTGCCGATACCAAGACTACTCCGAAAACTGCGTGGAAAACATGATAATAAAGCGCGCCCTGCGCTTTGCCAAAGGCTTCATCGACAACAACCCTTCAACGTTCAGTCTGACGCAACATAACCTCGTGGTCAAAGAGTTGGACGCCTTCGACAGAATATCAGACATAACCTCGGCCGAATGCATAAAGACCGTCCACGTAAATCCTGTTTACCGTGACTACACGCGCACACTGAAAGTGGCTAAACTGATAATAAAACGATTCGGCAACGACATGCGGCATCCGACGGCATTCGCCGACATACTTGTGCCGCCGTTCTGGATAAACATGCCGTTACTGTTTGAACTGTACGTACTCGGCAAGCTGCGCAAGAAGTACGGCTGTGGAATAAAGTATCACACTAGGTCGAAAGGCAACGAGATTGACTTTGGCAAACAGTCTGAACAACTGATTATCGACACGAAATATACCGACAAATGGACCGACTCCACAGTGCACGACAACGTAAGGCAACTAGCTGGATACGCTCGCAACAAAAGCATCCGCATGAAGCTCGGCATATACGATGACACCACGGTGATGAACTGCATGATAGCCTATCCCGACAGACATGGAATAAGCAGCTTCACAAGACACAACATACTGGAGGAAAATTCAGTTGGAAACATTGCCGACTACATAAAGTTTTATAAAATAGGCATAAGTCTGCCACAAATAAACACATAGGCACAAGGCGACAAGTAAACTTAAATACCGCACAACGACTACGTATGAAAATGAAAATAGAGGAAATTTACGGAAAATTTCCTCTATTTTCATTTCCTTTTCCATAAAAACGCTTACTTTTTCACCGTTTTATCTTACAATATCAGCTCCATGTCAACCACGTCGAGCCAGCGGCCGTGCTTGTAACCCACGCTCTTGAAAAGCGATGCCTGCTCGAAGCCGAGGCGGCGGTGGAAAGCTATGCTGGCCTCGTTTTCGCCCGTAATGCAGGCTATAAGCGCCTTGCAGCCTAAGCTGCGGCAGTCGGTTATAAGCAGGCGCATAAGCTCCGTGCCAACGCCTTGCCGCTTAATGTCGTGACGGAGATAGATAGTTGTCTCGAAGGTGTGGCTGTAAGCTGCGCGCTCCTTCCACGGATGGGCGTAGCAGTAGCCCACTACCCTGCCCTCGTCCACCGCCACGTAATACGGGAAGCGCGCCGATATGTCCTCCACGCGGCGGCGCATCTACCCTTCGGTGAGCGGCTCGGTCTCGAAGCTCTCCACGCCGTTGACGATGTACCAGTTGTACAGCTCCGTAATTTGCGGTATGTCCTGTTCTTCTATCTTGCGGTAAAACATATATTTTTTTGAATGAATAATGAAAAATGAATAATGAAAAATGAATAATAAATAATCGGGACAATGGCGTATGCCAGATTATTCATTATTCATTTTTCATTATTCATTTTCCATTTATTTCCCTGTCACTATCTTCTTGATGTCGTTGAGCTTGTTAAGGGCATCTACCGGGGTAAGGTTGTCGATGTCGAGGCCGATTATCTCGTCGCGCACTTGGCAGAGCACGGGGTCGTCAAGCTGGAAGAAGCTGAGCTGCATTCCGTCGCGGCTTTGGCTGATCTTCTCGGTTGCGGCCGGCTTGCCCGCCGCTCCCACTTGGGCGTTGTCGGCCTCGAGCTGTTTGAGTATCGTCTCGGCGCGCCGCACTATGCTCTTGGGCATACCGGCTATCTGCGCCACGTGTATGCCGAACGAGTGCTCCGAGCCGCCGCGCTCGAGCTTGCGCAGGAATATCACCTTGCCGCCGGCCTCGCGTACGCTTACATTGTAGTTCTTGATGCGCGGAAAGTTCTTCTCCATTTCGTTCAGTTCGTGGTAGTGAGTGGCGAACAGCGTACGCGCGGCGGCCTTCGGGTGTTCGTGCAGGTATTCGACGATGGCCCACGCTATGCTAATGCCGTCGTATGTGGAAGTGCCCCGGCCAAGCTCGTCGAACAGCACGAGCGAACGCGGCGAGACGTTGTTGAGGATGTTGGCGGCCTCGGTCATCTCGACCATGAAAGTCGACTCGCCCAGCGAGATGTTGTCAGACGCGCCGACGCGGGTGAAAATCTTGTCCACCAAGCCTATCCTGGCGCTCTCCGCCGGCACGTAGCAGCCCGTCTGGGCCATGAGCGTTATCAGCGCCGTCTGGCGCAGCAGAGCCGACTTTCCGGCCATGTTCGGGCCGGTGATTATCATTATCTGCTGCCGCTTGTCGTCAAGGTACACGTCGTTGGGCACGTAGCTCTCGCCGACGGGCAGTTGTGTCTCTATCACCGGATGGCGGCCCTGCTTTATGTCGAGCACTGTGTTGTCTGCGTCGATTTCGGGCCTTACGTAGCCGTGTTCGTCGGCTACCTTGGCGAATGAGAGCAGGCAGTCAATCTTGGCCGTCAGCGAAGCGTCGGCCTGTATGGCGGGTATGTACTCCTGCATGGCCAGCACAAGCTCGTTGAAAAGCCTCGTCTCGAGCGCAAGGATTTTGTCCTCGGCACCGAGAATCTTCTCCTCATACTCCTTCAGTTCCTGTGTTATATATCGCTCGGCCTGAGCCAGCGTCTGCTTGCGCACCCAGTCTTGCGGCACCTTGTCCTTAAACGTGTTTCTTACCTCGAGGTAATATCCGAACACGTTGTTGTAGCCTATCTTCAACGAAGCTATGCCCGTGGCCTCGCTCTCGCGCTCCTGTATCTTCAGCAGGTATTCCTTGCCGCCCGTGGATATGGCGCGCAGCTCGTCGAGCACGGCATCCACCCCGGGCTTTATCACTCCACCCTTGCTCACCAGCTGGGGCGAGTCCTCGCGCACCTCGCGCCCTATCCTGTCGCGCAGGCTGTCGCAGAGGCTTATGTTCTCGCCTATGCGGCGCAGCTCCTCGTTGTCCGACTTCATGCAAGCCGCCTTCACCGGACCCAGCGCCTCGAGGGCCGTGCGCAGCTGCACCACCTCGCGGGGTGACACGCGGCCCGTGGCCACCTTCGATATTATGCGCTCAAGGTCGCCCACGCGGTGCAACTGCTCGTCTACCACGGTACTCATCCCGGCATCGCCGAAGAAGCTCTCAACCACGTCCAAGCGGTTGTTTATGGCCTTGGCGTCGCGCAGGGGGAACACCAGCCAGCGTTTCATCAGGCGCGCGCCCATCGGCGTGACGGTCTTGTCGACCACGTCGAGCAGCGAGGCGCCGTCATCCTGCATCGGATGCAGCAGTTCGAGCGAGCGTATCGTGAAGCGGTCGAGGCGCACGTAGCGTTCCTCGTCGATGCGGGCCAGCGAGGTTATGTGGCCAATGTGGGTGTGCTGCGTCATCTCGAGGTACTGCAATATTACTCCCGAGGCCACTATGCCGCTGTGCAGGTGGTCTACGCCGAAACCCTTGAGCGACTTCACTCCGAAATGCCTCAGCAGCTTCTGCTCGGCCGTAGACTCGGCGAACACCCAGTCGTCAAGCTCGAAAGTGAAGTATTTGTTGCCGAACCTGCGCTCAAACTCCTCCCGCTTGCCGCGCTCGTAGAGTACTTCCTTCGGCGAGAAGTTCACCAACAGCTTCTCAACATAGTCGTAAGAGCCCTCTCCGGTAAGGAACTCTCCGGTGGAAATGTCCAAGAAGGCCACGCCGCAGGCCGCCTTGCCGAAGTTTACGGCGGCCAGGAAGTTGTTTTCCTTATAATTCAATACGTTGTCGGCCATGGCCACGCCCGGCGTCACCAGTTCGGTGATGCCGCGCTTTACGAGCTTCCTCGTCAGCTTTGGGTCTTCCAGCTGGTCGCATATCGCCACGCGGCGGCCGGCCCTCACCAGCTTAGGCAGGTAAGTGTCGAGCGCGTGGTAGGGGAAACCCGCCATCTCCGTAGGCGTGCCTCCCTGTTGCGAACCGTTGTTGCGGCGCGTCAGCGTTATGCCGAGTATGCGGCTGGCGTCGACGGCGTCTTGCAGGTAAGTCTCGTAGAAGTCGCCGCAGCGGAACAGCAGCATCGCGTCGGGATGCTGCGCCTTGAACGAGAAAAACTGCTTCATCATCGGCGTAAGCTCTTTGTCTTTCTTGGCCATATTTTCGGTTGTGAGGTTATGCGGTCATGCGGTTGTACGGGTCATGGTGTACGTCCGCATTTTCCAATCTGCAAAGTTACAAAAAATCGGGCGGATAGTAAAACTTCCGCCCGATTTTAATGCTTGATATTTTCTATAAAATATATATGTGGCATTTCATATTTTCCTGTTAAAATTCCAAGCCCACGCCTCTTAATTTACAGTTCTTTCACCAACAAACGGGATAAAAGACTCTGTTCCGTGTTTAGGGACAATATAATGATTTGCTGTCTTTTTCCTTTTCAGATATCTGTTTATTGCTTCACCTACATACTTAGCTAAATTTACTGGTACTGCATTACCAATCATTTGTTCCTGATTTGTCTTAGAGCCCAAAAACTTAAAGCTCACTGGGAAAGTTTGTACCATGCTACGTTCCTTTGTTGTAAGAGCCCTTATCCCATCTTTTGATGAAACAGGGTCATTTGGACGCAACTCATATCCTTTAGGCATAGGTCTATTGACACCCCTAATTGTCGGACTTGGCTCATTTACACTAAAAATACCTCTCCTTACATAACTTCTCGGATGGCGATAATAGAATTCTATACCTAAAGCATCTCCAAAATAATCGGCTACAGTCATAGGATGTTCAGCCAAGCCTCCAATTATTAATGCTTGACAAATTCCATGCATAATATATTTATCAAAACTTTAAAAACTTAGCATAATAAGAAGTTTGTATTATTTGGCGTTCCTGTTTTTGAAATGATAAAGCAGTATTATAAACTGGATTAAAATACATGTGATGTTTAGGATTTTCTTTAAAATTACTAACAACAAAAAGACAATATTTCTCCTTAAAATATTCAGCCACGTTAAATTCTTTTTCAGTCATCAGGATATTTCCCTCTTTACCATTTAAACCTTTTACTTCTATCAAAAAGTCATTAGATGCACAAGATAATTTAAAATCATAACCACACCCTAAATTTGTAGTATCACAAAGATTATAATTTTTAAATATTTCTATATCCTCATAATTCATAACAAAATATTCTTCAGCTGCTTTACCTGTTATCAATCTACTTGCAAAAAATTTTTTTTCTTTCTCTACTTCATTTGGATTTTCATAAATATTGTTTGAAGCGCATAATCGTATTATTGAATAAAAATCATCAAAAGTCCAATTAACAGTTTTTGACAATATTTCATGACAGAAGTCCCTCAATTTACGATTACGCCATCCCTTTCTTGGATTCGGAAAATAAGGATCAAATTCATCTCTATAATTTTGTATTGACTTTGGAATAACGCCTATTGAATATCCTAAAACATTATAAGCCTGTTTGAAACTTGAAAAACCTAATTTTTCAAGCCCCAATTTATCATATTTCGATAAAAACAACCCTATAAAAACAGCTTTATCTCGCTTTGAAAGTGATAAAAAATCAAATATCATAAACTTTTATAAAATTCTGCTACAGCATAATCCAATCCATAAAATTGGGAGAATATATAATTTTGTCCTCCGCCAAGAATAATATTCTTTATTTCGTTTTTCTTTATCCTCGGATGCAAAAGTTCATCAGACTTCAGAAACTTGTAAGAACGAGTGCCCGGCAACGAAAAAGCCTTATCGTTTGCATTGCCATAAGAATGGTTCTTTATTATGCTTACATAATCAAAACATCCATAGGAAACATAGTCAAAAAGCATTTTGTAAATCCATATTATAGTACGCTGAAAGCGACTTATGCTTTTGCCTTTACCATGTTCTTCCTGCACACACATCTGCAATGTCGCCAGATTTGACCAAACAAACACATCCAAACAATCATCAGCAAGGCGCATCCGGCCTTCTTCTGTTTTCCAAACAGGCTGTACAATCAAAGGCTTCTGATATTTCCACATATCAGCCGACACCCTTAACACGGCATTTTCTATTTCCTGATAATGTGGGGCAACGCTGTCCGCATCTTCCCAATGGCTTATTTGTGGAACTCCGCGTATCAGTTCCCTTAACCTGTTTTGGCGTTTCTCGTATGCCTCACATATTGAACAGGCAAGAAAACAAATAGTAGGAGGACGCATTACTATTTCACAACTATACTTGTCCTCATTGAATTTTTTAGTAGTATTATCCGGGAGTGCAGTCAATTTTATTTCAAGCCCAATAAGACTTTCATTTGTCGAACGGTTGACCATAACCAAATCTATCTTTTCCCTATCACCCGTATAAAACTTTTCATATGCAGAATACCCTGCTTCAAAATTATAAAAAGTGTCATCCGAAAGAGGACTTATACCAAATAAATCTGAACCAGAAATAGCATCATGTTTTAGTTTATTGTTTTTATCTATACACAAATAAACAGGACTGACACCTTTTGAATACATATATGCCACCAAAGAGGCAGGGAAAGAACTGTTAAACTGATTCTTACCCCAAAAATATTCTTTAGTATAATCCCGGCTTGAATATTTTTGACCAAACAATCCTGGTTTTTCCATATTATAAATCAATTATTGCACTTATGATCTTTTAATAGTGGCAAAGTTACAAAAAATCGGGCGGATAGTAAAACTTCCGCCCGATTTTTATACTTGACAAAACAGTGTAGTCAGCCTTACTTGTGCTTGCCCCTAAACACGCCTGACGAATGGTTGCCGGTACCTACGCCCGTGCCTACGCTAACACCATGGCCTACGCCGGTCTCGGGTTTCGCCCCAGTGCCTATGCTAACACCGTGGCCTATGCCGGTTGCGGGCTTTGACGTTTTCGCGCCCGTGCCGCTGTTGTTATGGCCTGAGCGTATGCCGTGGCCCGTGCCGCTGTTATTATGGTTGGGGCGGGTGCCGTGGCCTATGCCGTTATTCACATTACCGTGGCGTATGCCGTGGCCTACGCCCGTATTCGGCCTGCCGCCGGTCACAGGGCGGCCTGACTTGAAGTCCTTGCCCTTGTACCAGCTCACGTTGTTGTACTTCTTTCCGTGCTCGCCCCTGTAGAAGCGGTACGCGCGCGGCCTTGCGTTGAACATCTTGGAGCGGTCGGGATAGCGCGTGTACACCTTCAGCACCACGCCGTTGTTCCACGTCGCGGGAGTATAGAAGTAGTCAGCCTTGTAGAACTTGCTGTACTGCATGGGCGTGAGCACGAAGTTGATGTCGTAGTTGCGGCGGTTAAGGTAAGTGCCCTTCAAGTCTTTCGACGACTTCACCGACATCAGGTAGTCGAAGTTGATTTCATACACGGCCTCATATTGCGCCTCGTTCAATCCAAGTTCGTAGGCCATCTTGTCAGCTAGGAACAACGCCCCTTTGCGGGCTTCGTCGTAAGTCATGGCCTGCGCCGCGAGCGCCACCAGCGCCACCACGGCCGATAATAATAACCGTCTCATTACTGCGTCAGTTTTTATGAAAATTGTTTATAGCTGCAAAGATACGAAAAAAGTTAAGAGTTAAGAATTAAGAAAATATGCTTTGCCGGATGTCGCCCACAAAGGTATTTTTCTTAATTCTTAACTCTTAATTCCTTTCACCCCATGCGCTTCACCATGCCGTAGAGCGGGTTGGCCGACTTGCGCGAGAACATCAGCCAGCAATAGCGGCTGAACAGCGAGGGCTGGCGTATGCCTTTGCGGTTGCGCGCGTTGAAGGCCATGGAGTAGGGGTTGGCGGGCTTCACCACGTGGAGCACGGCGCAGGCGCGCTCCACGATGCGGTCGAAACCGTAGGGGCGGCCCTGCCCGTCAAGCAGTTTCTCCGACATGTAAGCCTCGTGGGATAAGTCTATAAGGTCGGTCTTGGTCTCCATCCAGTAAAGGTTCTCGTCGGGCGAGCGGTCCAGCAGCTCGGCGAACTGCGCCACCATTTTCTCCTTGGCCTGCCGCCGCTGCTCGCGCGTCAGCGTGTTTGAATACTCGTTTGCGTGTCTCATGTCTGTGTTTTTGTCTGCAAAAGTTGTCATTTCCTTAAATTGTCAGGTTTTTGTTATACGTTATTTGAAAAACAATCGGCTGCAAAATTACGGCAAGTTTGTGCACAATAAGTGGTTCATCCGCAAATCTGTTGGATGGCGCAGTCGTGCAGTGCGAACAGCCTAAG
>ERZ780212.2439-NODE-2439-length-11852-cov-1.909892_pt1 | contig 11852 bp, 11 predicted proteins | sample MGYA00511364_ERZ780212 | MGnify/ENA primary metagenome ERZ780212 (study PRJEB29588, sample SAMEA2147991) | human gut metagenome | biome: human gut; feature: human-associated habitat; material: faeces | place: Denmark | collected 2008/2010 ...
GGCCTGGAGCATGGGTATCGGTTTACGGATAAATAATCCCATTCGTTTTTACAGGTTTTTGCTTACAAAATTAAGCTTTTCCGTCGATTCCCGTGCACTTTTGCATGTTGTCAAAGTATTTGGCGGGACCACGGCGGGAGCGGCGCGGCAGTTTGGCGACACCGGAAAGCATGAATGGCCGGGAAAATCCGCTTCGCTCCGTTATAACATGGCCGACACTTGCTTTTCCACTGCCGACCGTATGAAAGCATTTATGGAAATGCCCATTTTTGTGGCCAAAGCTGCCACACGGCTGTGCATTTCGGGAGTGAGGCGCACGTTGAGCGAGCCCGAATAGCTTTTGTGCGGCTCTATGCCTTGCTCCTTGCAATAAACGAGGTAGTCGTCTACGGCCTCGTGAAAGGCTTCGGTGAGCTCCTTAACGCTTTCGCCCTCGAAATTCACCAATCCGTCGATACCCTCTATTTTACCGAAGAAAACGTTGTCCTTTTCGCTGAAAGCCACCGAACCGATGTATCCTTTGTAGTTTAAGGTATTCATATTTCTTTCGTTTTTTTATTTCAACAGCCCTGCTTCGATGAGTTCTTCGCGCACCTGCTTCAGTGCGTACAGTTTTACCACGTTTCCGGGGTGGGGGTTATGCAACATTATCGGCCGCCCGGCCGCGTTTTTGTAGATAACCCTCGAACCGGAAGTCTTGCCCTTGTCCGATTTGACATACCCGTAGAAAGACAGCAGCCTTTCCAGTTCGTCGAACGTAAAATCAGACGGAAGACGTTTGAAGCGTTCTATCAGTTTTCTTTTGTTCCCATACTATGATGAAAGCAAAGGTAACTGTTTTTTAGTTACAGAGCAAACGGTATTCCTAAAATTCGCAAAGAAACCGCAGCACGGGGACGGACATTTTCAGACAGCGGGTAAGTTATCTGATTTTCAGTGCGCTATATCCCCTCTCTGAGAAAAGAAAAAATACAAGGCACATATTTCGAAATATGTGCCTTGTATTTTAAAATATGTCCGACCTATTTCGGGGCTTACTTAAAATTGCGTTCAAAAAGTAACATGTAAAATGGCAATTATAGCGATGTCGTTTTGCATGTTTTCCTGTATGCTTTTAATATGCCTGTCGTTGTTGTTGAAATATATTAAGTATGGCTGTATGTTCGGCTACTTGTCTTTTCTTCCGAAGATTGAGAAGTGTACGTAACGTTTGGGGTGAGACTTCAGGTCTATAAGCAGTTCGTTGGCACTGTTCATGGTTTTGTTCATATTGTCGTACAGTGTTGCGTCGTTCAGTAGCAGTCCGAGAGAGTTGTCGCGGCTGGTGAGACGGTCGTTAAGCGTGTTTGTCATTGTGTTCACGCTTTCAAGTGTGGTGTTAACCTTGTTCATAGTTGCCGCTACGTCCAGGTTTTTCAAATTTTCGGTTATCTGTTCGGTGTTTTCTCCTATACGGTCCATGCGCTCCGTCAGCCGAGGAATATCGTTGCCCAGCAGTTTGTTCATCTGTGCCGTGGTATATTTAAGGTTCTCGGTAATGTCGCGCGTGTTGCGCAGCGTTGCCGTAAGTGCGGGGTCGGCCAGTATGGCGTTAAGAGAGTAAAGTATCGAGTCGATTTTTGGTATTATCTGTTCCATTGCCGGAAGCATTTTCTCTACTTTCTGTAACGCGCCTTTGTGCATTTCGCCTTTTATAGTATCTCCGGGATTTATGTATCCTGTTTTATCCTGCGGAAGCACGAGGCATATTTTCACGCCTCCAAGCATTTCAGCCTCTATTTCGGCTTTTGTTCCCTGCGGTACGCGCATTTCCTTGTCTAACTCTATGTTTACAGCTACGTGTCCGGGGTTCTGGTAGTTGTATTTTATTTCGCGCACGGTTCCTACCGCGTATCCGTTGGCGTAAACGGGGCTCGATGTTGCTAATCCGAGGATGTCGGAAAATTCGATGTAATAGTTGTTCGAGGTTTTGAATACATTAATTCCTTTGAGGAAATTAAAACCTATGAACAGTAGCACTAACGCTATTATCGCCGTAAGTGCTATTTTGACTTCGGCTGTGAAGTATCTTTTGCTCATAATGATGTTCCTTGTTTGGTTATTGAATTTATTTTTGGTTTGGTAAGTTTTTACGTCTTTGAGTTTTCCGGCGGGTGTGTTTACGATTTACATTTGTGCTGTTTGGTTATGTGTGTCAGGGGCGCTTTTTGTTGTTTAGGAACTCCCGTATGGCTTCTCCCGTATCCATGCGTTCGTTTCCTTTGAATGCTACTATGAATGCGTCGGAATATTTTGCACGTATTTCTTTAAGCTTTCTTTTTGCTTCGTTATAGTTTTCTGTAGGCTCACAGGTGTATTTTGTTATACCTCCTTCCGTATAGCTTTCGAGGCCATTTGCTTCTTTAAGCCTTTTGTCGTTTTTGTTTAGCGGACTGTCAGAAGTAAGGAACTGTATTTTAAACACGGGTACGGAAGAGGTTGCTTTTTCAGCGGGAGTTGATTGCTGCACGTCCTTTGCAGGGCTTTCTCTCGTTTCGGCAGTCTGCTCTTTCGAGGATTCTTGTTTGCTTACAAGTTCTCTCAGAACGGATGTGCCGCTTTCCTGCGTTTTTGTTGCATTACTTTCCAGTGTGGCGGGTTTGTTGTCTTGTTTTGCCGCCGCGTCGCCTATCAGTATAATTCCGTCGTCTGTAATGTTTTGCTGCGGTGCCTTGGCTTTGTTTACAGTCGATTCAGCCTTGCTGTTGCCTTTTGTTTCTGCTGCGCCGTTGGCGCTTTTGTCTTGTGCCGCTTTGTTGTCGTTCGTTTCATCGGGTACTGGCGTTCCCGAATCGTCCAGATTCTTATATGGAGGAGTCACACGTTTTTTCCCGTCTTGTGTTTGTTTGTAGTCAAGAAACCCTTCGTAAATGGAGCGGGCCAGCTTTTTTACTCCGTTGTCGGAGTTCAGGTATGCTTCTTCGGCTGGTGTAGATATAAAACCTAACTCGGTAAGCACGCTTGGCATGGAAGTTTCGCGTAGAACCAGGAATCCGGCCTGGTGCACTCCCTTGTCCTGGCGTCCGGCGATTTTTACATAATATTTTTGTATGCTTTTTGCGAGACTTACGCTTTGCTTCATGTATTCGTCTTGCATGAATTCGAAAATGATATAGCTCTCCGAAGAATTCGGGTTGAACTTCGCATACCGTTCGCTATAGTTTTCCTCTACCAGAATAGCCGAGTTTTCGCGCTTGGCCACATCAAGATTGTCGTCGGAGCGTGCCATTCCGAGAGTATATGTTTCTGCTCCGTATGCTATGCGGCCTTTTCTAAGTGCATTTGTGTGTATAGAGATGAACAGGTCTGCTTTTGCACGGTTTGCAATGTCTGCACGCTCCTGAAGGTTTACGGATACGTCTTTTTTGCGTGTATAAATAACTTTTACGTCAGGACAATTAGCCTCAACCAGTCTGCCGAATTCAAGGGCCACGTTGAGGTTTATGTTTTTTTCCTTGGAGTAGGTGCCTATCGCCCCCGGGTCGTGCCCGCCATGCCCTGCATCTATAACGAGGGTAAATGTTTTGTCATTGCCGGAAGCATTGGCAGCAGATACCGCCAACAATGCAACAGACAGGTTTATAAACAAGCGTTTTAAGTTCATGTGCAATAAACACCATGCTATTGTGTACAAAAGTAGTGGTTTTTTCTTGTACGAACAAGAATGTGGCGGTTTTATGGCCTTTATGCAAAGCAATGTATGCTTTGTTGTAAGCCAAACTTTGAATCGTTTGTGGAATTTGTTTGTTATTTCCCGTAAAGCGTAAGGCTTTCACATGTTATCTAAGACGCATTGTTTATAAATAGAAATCTTTTGTCAGCATGCTGTATTCTGGCGTCTTGTTCCCGTGAGCATCACACAATGTTAGAGTGTCGGACCTTTCGGGCTCTGTTCTTTTACGCGAGAATTGCAATAGTGCCCTTTTAGGTAGCTTGCCGGGAATCGTTAGTACGTCGGTACGATGTACTAATCTTATGCCCTTTTCCCACGCAAGGTAAATGAACTTCTCTGTTGCTTGTTCCGGCAATATTACAGCCAGTGAGCCTTGTTCTGTAAGTAGCCTTGAGGCAGATTCCAGCAATTCTGTGTGCGTTAGTGTCAGTGTTTGACGTGCTATATTCCTGCCGTTGTGTTCTGCTGTTCTATTGTTCTCGAAAAATGGAGGGTTTGATATTATAAGGTCGTATTTATCGTTTGTGTAGAATTTCCTTATGTCGCATTTTATGATTTCCACGCGGTTTTTCCAAGGGCTGTTATTTGCGTTCTCCTTTGCCTGTATTGCTGCGGATTCGTCAATTTCTATGCCTGTTATATATGCGTCGGAACGTTGCGCGAGCATTATGGCTATTAAACCGCTGCCTGTTCCAATGTCAAGTATGCGGCGAGACATGTTTGTGTCGCACCACGCCCCAAGCAGTACGCCGTCAGTGCCAACGCGCATTGCTGCCTTATCATGTTTGATACTGAATTGTCGAAATCTGAAACAATTGCTTTCCATCGTTTTTAACTGACTTATTGCTTACTGTACTTGTACGATTATAGGTAGGCTCTGTTGCAAAAGTAGAAAATAACTGACAATAAAACTTTAGGTTCATAAAATATAAGTACTTTTGCACAATGGGTAATGTGCCTTGACGCATAGCAACACCCGTTTAATTACATATAGAATCTTATGGCAGAAAATGATAATAAACAGTTTTCGTTGATAGCTGATTTTGACGGAGACGAAGAAAGCTTGTTGAATATTGAAGTAGATGGTGAAATTCCCGTGTTGCCTTTGCGTAACATGGTGTTATTTCCCGGTGTGGTGATACCTTGTACCATAGGACGCAGGTCAAGCTTACGCTTGGTGAAGAATGCTAATAAAACTGGTAAATTTATTGCCGTTACAAGTCAAATAAATCCGGATACTGATGAACCTGATTTTGACGATTTGTATAAAACAGGAACAGTGGCAAGAGTGTTGCGCGTGTTTGAATTACCCGACAACAACTTTACTGTACTGTTGCAAGGATTTGCCAGGTTCGAGTTGACGGAAATCACTTCACACCAGCCTTATCTAAAAGGTAACGTAAAAGTTTTGAAAGAATCTATTCCAGCTAAGGATGACAAAGAATTCGTAGCTTTGGTTGACGCATGCCGTGAAATGACGGAGCGTTATTTAAAACAAAACGATACTCTTCATGGGGAACCTATCTTTGCTGTGCATAACATAACGAACAAGATGTTCCTCGTAAATTTCGTATGCACAAACCTTCCGTTCTCAATAAAAGAAAAGAATGAGCTTCTTACCTTATCTTCTTTAAACGAAAGAGCATACAAGCTGTTGGCTATACTGAACCGCGAAGTGCAGTTTGCTGCCTTGAAAGCCGATATACGCAATAAGACACGGGAAGACCTCGACCGTCAGCAGAAAGAGTATTTCCTGCAACAGCAGATTAAAAATATTCAGGACGAATTGGGAGAAACGCCGCAAAATCAGGATATAAAGGATCTTGCGGATTTGGCTGCTAAAAAGAATCTGCCCGAAGATATAAGAAAATATTTTAACAAGGAATGGGCTAAGTTGGAACGTATCAATCCACAAAATCCGGATTATAATGTTCAGCTTAATTATTTGCAAACATTGTTGTCGCTGCCGTGGGGGGTGCTTACCAAAGATGATACTAACGTAAAACGGGCAAAAGCAGTACTCGACCGCGACCATTATGGGCTGGAAAAGGTAAAAGAGAGAATACTTGAACATCTTGCAGTTCTTACTTTGCGCAAGGATTTGAAATCACCTATAATTTGCTTGTACGGCCCTCCCGGAGTAGGTAAAACGTCTTTGGGTAAAAGCATAGCTTCCGCTTTGAAAAGAAAATATGTCAGAATCTCATTGGGCGGACTTCATGATGAAGCCGAGATACGCGGTCATAGGCGTACTTATATTGGGGCAATGCCTGGGAGAATAATAAAAGGAGTAATAAAGGCGGGAACTAATAATCCGGTTTTCATATTAGACGAAATTGACAAGATAACAACAAATAATTATAATGGAGATCCGAGTTCTGCGCTTCTTGAAGTGCTTGACCCGGAGCAAAACAATGCTTTCCATGATAATTTTCTTGATGTGGATTATGATTTGTCGAAAGTAATGTTCATTGCTACGGCCAATACGCTAACTACTATTCCTCCTGCGTTGTTGGATAGAATGGAGCTCATAGAAGTTAGTGGATACTTAACTGAAGAAAAAATAGAAATTGCCCGCCGTCATCTTATACCAAAAGAGATGAAAAATACCGGGATAGGTAAAGAATATGACATCCGCTTTAGCAAAAAGTCTCTCGAAATGCTTATAGAACGTTACACACGCGAGAGTGGTGTTCGTGAGTTGGAGTTGCAAATAAATAAGATATTTCGTAAGATTGCGTACAGGATAGTGGCAAAAATTCAACCCGATTTTACTGATAAATTGATTCAGCCCGAAGATATAGAAGCCTTGCTGGGAAAACCACCATATCTGCGAGACAAATACCAAGGCAATAAATATGCCGGTGTAGTAACGGGTCTTGCATGGACTTCTGTTGGTGGTGAAATACTTTTTATAGAAACAAGCCTTAGCAAAGGGAAAGGTTCTAAACTTACGCTCACCGGTAACCTCGGCGACGTAATGAAGGAATCTGCAGTGCTGGCTCTTGAATATATTAAAGCTCATGTGGAACTACTTGATATAGATTATAGGATATTCGACCATTGGAATATTCATATTCATGTGCCCGAAGGAGCTACGCCTAAAGACGGCCCTTCAGCCGGAATAACTATTGCTACATCAATAGCCTCGGCTTTAACACAAAGAAAAGTTCGTCCGAATGTTGCTATGACAGGCGAAATAACTTTAAGAGGAAAAGTGTTGCCTGTTGGTGGCATAAAAGAAAAGATTCTGGCCGCTAAAAGAGCAGGAATAACCGACATAGCAATAAGTCAGGACAATAAAAAAGATATAGAAGAAATACCTGAAATATATTTGAAAGGGTTGACTTTCCATTATGTTGAAAATGTTAAGGATGTACTGGAGTTTGCCTTGCTGGACGAGAAAGTGGACAATCCGGTAAATTATACTATTGACGACGAGGAAAAAGAAAATCAAACAAAGCAAGCGTAGAAGTATAATAGGCACAAGAAATGACGTTTGAAGTAAAACATAATGATGCTAAGTCGAATGCACGTGCCGGAGTTATAACTACTGCGCATGGTTGCATAAAGACACCCATTTTTATGCCCGTTGGCACGCAGGCAACGGTAAAGGGTGTTTTGACTCGTGATTTGTTAGATACGGTAAATGCACAAATAATTTTAGGAAATACATATCATTTGTATTTACGGCCAGGAACCGATATTCTCATTAAGGCAGGCGGATTGCATAAATTCAGTTCATGGAATCATCCTATATTGACTGACAGCGGAGGTTTTCAGGTGTTTTCACTCTCGGGAATCCGTAAACTTAATGAAGAAGGCTGTGAGTTCCGCTCACATATAGACGGCAGCAAACACTTGTTCACCCCCGAAAGGGTAATAGACATAGAACGCGCTATAGGGGCGGATATAATGATGGCTTTTGACGAGTGTACTCCGGGAACGGCAGATTACCAATATGCGCGTAAAAGTTTAGACATAACCTTAAGGTGGCTCGAACGTTGCTACCGTAGATACGAATCGACTCAACCGTATTATGGTTACGAGCAATCACTTTTTCCTATTGTGCAAGGCTGTGTATATGAAGATTTGAGGCGCGAAAGCGCGGAAAATGTAATACAATACAATGCTGACGGATATGCTATCGGCGGGCTTGCAGTTGGTGAGCCTGCAGATGTAATGTATAGGATGATAGAAGTAGTCAATAGCGTACTACCGCTTAATCGTCCGAGATATTTAATGGGTGTCGGAACGCCGGCAAATATACTTGAGGCCATAGAAAGGGGAGTTGATATGTTTGATTGCGTTATGCCCACGCGAAACGGACGGAACGCCATGCTTTTTACATCACGTGGTATTATGAACATGCGGAATCAGAAATGGGAATATGATTTTTCACCAATAGACGAGGAAAGCGATTGCTTCGTAAGCAAGTTCTACTCAAAAGCATATCTGCACCATTTATTTAAAGTAAAGGAACTTCTGGCTTTGCAAATAGCTTCTATGCATAATCTGGCTTTTTATCTGCAATTGGTAACGTCGGCACGGAAGCATATATTACAAGACGATTACACGGATTGGAAATCGTCGGTTATTGACACCATAATGCGTCGGTTATGAAAGTTGGTGCAACTAAAAATGTTGTTGTCCGGCCGTTTTCGTTCCTGGCTAAAATATTCAAGCGTAAAAGCCACGCTGAGAAAGGACGCATGCCGTTCATCGGGCGAATAGACCGTTATATAATAAAGAAATTCCTGGGGACGTATTTCTTTTCGATAGCCTTGATTATGGCTATATCTACGATATTTGACTTTAACGAAAAGATAGATAAGTTTACGTCCTCGAATGCCAAATGGAGCGAGATTGTTTTTGATTATTACATGAATTTCATTCCTTATCTGGCAAACCTTTTCAGCGCCTTGTTCGTGTTTATTTCCGTAATTTTCTTTACAACCAAGCTTGCGGACAATTCCGAGATTATAGCAATGCGTTCTACGGGAATGAGTTTTAAAAGATTGCTTCGCCCATATATGATTTCGGCAACGATAATAGCCTTGCTGTCTTTTGCTTTGGGAGCTTTCGTGATTCCGCACGGTAATGTAGAACGTTTACGGTTCGACCAGCAATATATACACAAGAAGAAAGTCACCACAGCAGAGAATGTCCAGCTGCAGGTAGATACAGGTGTGGTGGCTTTTATACAACATTTTGACAACGATACAAAGACGGGGTATAATTTCTCGCTCGATAAATTCAAGGACAAGAAACTGGTTTCGCATTTGACGGCTGCAGTTATACAGTATGACACGCTGGCTCAAAAACGCTATTTGTGGAAAATAACGAATTACGAGGTAAGAGAGCTTCACGGTATGCGCGAGAAGATTTATCACGGCGATAAAATAGACTCGCTTATAATGATGGAACCTTCCGATTTCATGTATTCGCGCAACCAGCAGGAAACGCTGACATCTCCCGAACTGTTGGACTTCATAAAAAAACAGAATATGCGCGGTGCTGCTAACTTAAGTATGTTTGAAGTGGAATTCCACAAACGCATAGCGGCACCGTTTGCGGCATTCATATTGACAATAATCGGTGTGTCACTTTCTTGTCAGAAACGAAAAGGTGGAATGGGACTTTCTTTAGGGATTGGCCTGGCGTTGAGCTTTTCGTATATCTTGTTTGAAACAATTTCATCCACTTTTGCGATAAATGCAGGTTGGCCTCCGTTGTTGTCTGCATGGATTCCAAATGTAATATTCTCGTTTATTGCTCTTGCACTTTACCGCAAGGCTCCCAAATAACCTTTTCACGCGATAACTTTTTTATATGGATTTTTACGATTTAGATTTAGATGATAAAGTGCTTGATGCCTTAGATGCCATGCGCTTTTCCAAATGTACGCCTATTCAGGAAAAGACAATCCCTTTGATATTGGAGGGGCATGATGTCATGGGTATCGCACAAACCGGAACGGGTAAGACCGCAGCTTATTTGCTTCCTATTATAAATAACCTGTATGTGGGAAACCATCCGAAAGATTCCATTAATTGTATAATAATGTCACCTACGCGGGAACTCGCGCAGCAGATAGACCAGGCCATGGAAGGCTTTTCATATTTCGTTCCCGTATCTTCGGTAGCAGTTTATGGAGGTAACGATGGTGTCCGTTATGAACAGGAACGCAAAAGCCTGCAACTTGGGGCAGATGTTATAATAGCTACGCCTGGGCGGTTGATTTCGCACATACAACTCGAGAACCCGGATTTTTCGCAGGTATCTTTTTTTGTGCTCGACGAGGCCGACCGCATGCTTGACATGGGTTTTTATGATGACATTATTAAGATAGCGAAACTTTTGCCCCCAACGTGCCAGAACATCATGTTTTCTGCTACCATGCCTGATAAAATAAGGCTGTTGGCCCGCACAATATTGCACGACCCCGTTGAGGTTAAGATAGCAATCTCCAAACCGGTTGAGGCCATAAACCAGAAAGTCTGTCATTGCGCCGAATCGCAAAAGACGGCTGTAATAAGAGGCTTGTTTAAAGAAAATCCGTCGCTCGAGAGAGTAATAATTTTTGTGTCCTCAAAGAAAAAGGTAAAAGAACTGGCTTCTTCATTAAAGTCGCTTAACCTTAATGTGGCCGAGATGCATTCCGATTTGGAGCAGGTGCAAAGAGATAAGACTATGGTTGCATTCAGGAATAACCATATTTCTGTTTTGGTAGCTACGGATATTATTTCGCGAGGGATAGACATAGATGATATATCTATGGTAATAAATTACGACGTTCCTCACGACGAAGAAGATTATATACACCGTATAGGCCGCACGGCGCGTGCAGGCAGAGGAGGAGAGGCGCTCACGCTTGTCAATGCGAAGGACGAACTAAGTTTCCGTAATATAGAAAAATTCATAGGCAAGAAACTTGAAGAATATCCTTTGCCGGCAGGTATGCAGAGGATTAACGAACACCCAGTGCGCGTTAATCATGGTGCAAAAGGCGCCAAGAAGGATAATGCCCATGCACGTTCGCAGAAAAACGGCAGAAACTTCCGCAAACGTCGTGGCGGAGGAAAAGGTCACGGACATTCGGATAAAAGTACAGACGGGCAGCAACGTTGATTGAAATATTTGTGTGTGGTTCAGACGGTTGCGTTAACCACGCCCCGCTTTTTGCGGTAAAAGCGAAGAAAAAAGTTGTGAAAACTTTCGCTAATTGGATAGAAAACTTTAATTTTGCACCGTTTTTAAGCCGATATAGCTCAGTTGGTAGAGCGACGCACTCGTAATGCGTAGGTCGAGGGTTCGAGTCCCTTTCGAAGCTTGTAATCAGAAAGTCCCGGTTTTTACCGGGATTTTTTGTTTGTAAAAAATCATCTTCAAAAAATTCCGGTTCCGAATAATAGTCACTATCCGCTAACGGATTTGGGAACAACATGTTAGGTGTGTATATGTCGCAGTGAATTCCCATTTTTCTTGCATTTTGATATATTTCCATATCAAAAGAGGAGCATATTAAAACTGCTATTTCGGAAACATTTTCATCCAAAATCTTTTGCGGATCTTTTATCTCAATTCCATGCATCTCTTTTCCATATAATTCTGCATTTGAATCTACAATATAAGCAACCTCAAAATTTCTCTTATAATTGTTTTCAAAGAATGCACCTGCTCCCCAAACAATAATTTTATTATAATGTTCACAAAACTTTTCCAATCGTATCATAACTATCTCTCCTTGAATTCACCTACATTAGTTCAGTACAGCTCTTACTCTAAGTAATCGCAAATGTCCTGTACCGTTTTAAAATTTTTAATTTCATCCACCGTCAGTCTTTTCTTCATTTCTTTTTTTACATAGGTCACTAAATATAATTTGCTCATAGAATCCCACTCTTCGATATCTTCCAGCGAATCCTCTACGTTTAAAGTTCCCTCATCCAACTCTAAAACATCCTCTAATACTTCCAATTTTTCTTGCAATGTCATATTTGTTTCCTCCTTGTATTCTCATTTTTTTATAAAAATATAATCAAAAGTACCATCACATTTTCCCGCCCTTTTATTTGCTCCAAGATTGCCTATTTCTGTCCATGCGTAACTGCTATTTACGCCATAGTGTTCCCTCGCA
>ERZ780212.2444-NODE-2444-length-11820-cov-3.570931_pt1 | contig 11820 bp, 7 predicted proteins | sample MGYA00511364_ERZ780212 | MGnify/ENA primary metagenome ERZ780212 (study PRJEB29588, sample SAMEA2147991) | human gut metagenome | biome: human gut; feature: human-associated habitat; material: faeces | place: Denmark | collected 2008/2010 ...
AAACTGACGGCGCAGACGGCGTGCTTACACAAATGGTCTCCTCCCCGTCTGCTTCCTGCCGCAGCGCATCGATTTTCCCGTCCGGCACTGCTTTCAGAAAGCAGGCAAGCCGGATTCCCTGCGCAAGACGCTCGGCTCCAAGAAGTTTTTTTTCCGTCTCAGACGGCGCTGCAAAACCTCCCTCCGCATACACCATACACTTCCCGCAGGCATGTCGTCCGCCGCAGGGCATCTCCACACCATGTGATTTTTTCAGCAAACTGCTGACTGTTGTTCCGGGCTCTGTAAAAAAAGCCTCTTCATTGATCCAAAAACGGATTTTTTCGCAGTTATCTGTCATTTTTTATTCTGTCCTGTCAAACAGGCTCCGAACCGTCTGTTTTCTGCCTGCCAGCCAACAATCCGGTCTCCTATTTGTCCTTTGCTTCATAATATTCCGATACAGCCGTAAAGAACGCGTCGATATTCTCCCATTTGGACATCGGAGGAATATCACATCCGGAGGAAATGATAAAATTATCATGCGTGCAGCATTTTTCCATCACTTCCAGCGTCGCCTTCCGGATAGATTCTGTCGTACCGTTTCTAAACTGCCCAGCAGGATCTACATTTCCCATGACCAGTCTGTCTGCCGGCATCTTCTCCAGCGCGTCTTCCATATTGACTGCATTTCCAAAATGATATCCCATCGCACCGATGGATGCAAGCGAATCTTCCATCGCAGGAGAAAGCACTCCTGCCAGCGGCTCTGCGATAACAACGCCGTTTGCGCCGCATTTTTTATACGCCTTACAGTAATGCTCATGTACGGTAAAGAAGCAAGCAACCGAAAACAAGAGATAGACCGCCAGCACCACACTATTCCGAACCAAAGAAAACAAAGACCAAAAGACAAGCATTGTGGAAATATTTGTTGGCAGAAAAAATACTTGCGTGCGCACGCATATTGATGTACAATACGTTCTGTTTGGAGGTATATATCTATGCAACTATTAAAATGGCTTTCCGTAACAGACCGATTTTACAAAATCTATTTGGACAAGCAACTTGCCCCCTATGGAATCAACAACAGTCAATATATGTTCTTAATCAAAATCTGTCGTTCGCCCGGTATTCTACAAGATTCTTTGTTGAATATGTTCTATGTTCATCCAAGCAATATTGTACGGACGGTTGCGACATTGGAAAAGCAGGGAATGATTACACGTTCTCCCAATGATAATGATAAGCGGACATGTAAATTGTATCCTACAGAAAGAGCATTGTCTATTATTGACGAGATACAGATGATATGCGAAAAGACAGAAGCTCTTTTATTGCAGGGTATGAGCGAATCCGAGCAGAACCTTTTTATGGATTTCTTAATACAGGCGGGCAGAAATATCACATCGTAACTCCATATAGAGAGAAAGGGGGAGGAGTTCAATGACTGAAAATCCTCTGGGCTATGAAAAAATTTCAAAGCTGTTGAAAAATTTTGCTGTTCCCAGTATTGTGGCGTCTCTTGTCGGCTCAATCTACAATATTGTGGATCAGATTTTTATTGGTCAAGGGGTCGGTTATTTGGGAAATGCAGCAACCAATGTTGCCTACCCGTTTTCTACCATCTGCCTTGCCATTGCACTACTGGTCGGAATTGGCAGTGCTTCCCGTGTTTCCCTCTGTCTTGGACGTAAAGAGCCGAAAGCTGCCGCCAAAGCAGCGGGAAATGGTATTGTTCTGATGGGAATTTTCGGAATTATTTATTTGCTGGTTGGAGAAACTTTTCTGTCTTTGCTCCTAAAGGCATTTGGGGCAACGACAGATGTATTTCCATATGCAAAGCAGTATGCCAGAATAACATTGATTGGAATGCCGTTTCTCATTGTAACGAATGGTATGAGCAATTTGATTCGAGCAGATGGAAAACCAAAGTATTCAATGGTCTGCATGGTTGTGGGAGCTATTATCAATACCATTCTTGACCCCATTTTTATTTTTGTTTGCGATTGGGGAATTGCCGGCGCAGCTTGGGCAACGGTTATTGGGCAAATTTTTTCTTTCATACTCGCACTCCGTTATCTATGGCGTTTCCAAACAATCCATTTTGAAAAAGAGTCGTTTTTATTGGACATTAAAGAAAGCCTGAAAATTTGCAGCATGGGGATAAGCAGCAGCTCAAATCAGATTGCAGTTACCGTGATTCAAATCATTCAGTACAATTCGTTGACTTATTACGGCGCATTAACAAAATATGGAACGGATATTCCCTTGGCAGCTTGCGGAATTGTTATGAAAACAAATGCCATAATCCTTGCGATTGTTGTAGGAATCTCGCAAGGGACACAGCCGATTATCGGTTTCAACTATGGGGCAGGGCAATATCATCGGGTACGGGAGGCTTACATGCTTGCAATAAAGTGGAATCTTGTTGTTTCCACTATTGCTTTTATCGCATTTCAATTTTTCCCGCAATCTATCATTTCACTATTCGGAGACGGGGACGAGCTGTATTTTGAATTTGCTGTTTTGTTCATGCGTACCTATCTTTTCATGGTGTTGGTAAATGGTGTGCAGTTGCTTTCTTCCAGCTTTTTTACCGCAATAGGAAAATCGTTAAAAGGTGCTCTGTTGGCATTAACAAGGCAGACCTTTTTCTTGATTCCGCTTACCCTGCTGCTCCCGCTTCGTTTCGGAATTATGGGAGTATTGCTTGCGGGGCCTGTTGCTGATTTTTCAGCGTTTGTGCTATCTATTGTGTTAGTGGGAACAGAATTAAGAAAGCAAAAAAATGCAACACATATTAGTCCACAGTAAAATGAACGGGCTACGTCCGCTATTGACAGCCCCGCCTGTCTTTGCTTTTAGGCAGCTAATGGGCGACAGCAAAAAGTGCTGCCGCCTCTTACATTATCAGGGCGTGCAAAAAATGAGTTCTCATCCTTCACACGCCCTGATTATTTCCGATAATCCTTTATTTTTCCGCGAAACACGCAGATATTTTTCATTCGCCCTTTAACAGGCTGCTGTCCTCGAAGTAATTGATCTTCATCGCTGCCTTGACATCCTTTAAGGTTTCCGCAGCCTTTGCTTCTGCAACCTCACTGCCCTTTTTCAGAATGTCGTAAACATCCGTCAGATGCTCTTCCCAGTATTTTCTTCTCTCACGGATCGGCGCAAGCTCAGACTGCATAACGTTGTTTAAGAACTTCTTCACTTTGACGTCGCCCAGACCGCCCCGCTGATAATGTGCTTTCAATTCGTCCAGATTCTGGTAATCCGGTAAAAACTCTGCAAAATGCTCCGGTCTGCAGAACGCTTCCAGATAGATAAATACAGGGTTTCCGTCTATGTTGCCGGGATCCTCCACACGCAAATGATTCGGATCTGTGAACATGCTCATAACCTTTTTCTTCACATCTGCTTCTGTGTCGGACAGATAGATACAGTTGCCAAGAGATTTGCTCATCTTCGCCTTGCCGTCGATGCCGGGCAGTCTTAAGCATGCCTTATTGGAGGGCAGGATGATCTCAGGCTCTGTCAGGGTGTCCCCATAAACGCTGTTGAACTTATGTACGATTTCCTTACACTGTTCCAGCATTGGCAGCTGGTCTTCACCAACCGGAACAGCAGTTGCACGGAATGCAGTGATGTCCGCAGCCTGGCTGATAGGATAGCAGAAAAATCCAACCGGAATGCTTGCTTCGAAATTACGCATCTGGATTTCTGCTTTAACGGTAGGGTTTCTTTGTACTCTGGAAACCGTTACCAGATTCATATAATAAAAGGTCAGCTCTGTCAGTTCCGGAACCATCGACTGAATGAAAATCGTTGCCTTTTCCGGATCAAGGCCGCATGCCAGATAATCCAGCGCTACCTGTAAAATGTTCTGACGTACCTTTTCCGGATGCTCTGCATTGTCTGTCAACGCCTGTGCATCCGCAATCATAATATAAATCTCGTCAAACTGACCGGAATTCTGCAGTCTTACACGCTCCTTCAAAGAGCCTACATAATGGCCCACATGAAGACGTCCTGTGGGGCGATCCCCCGTTAAAATAATCTTTTTGCTCATATGCCTGTCCCTCTCGCTTCTCTTGGGATACTACAGTGCTGTCTGCAGCCTGCCGCATCCTGATAAACCTGCAGTCTGTTGGTTTCAACAGCTGCAGCTCTTTCCAATTATATCCCGTAAAAAGCACAGAGTCAACAGTTGCGTATATTCGCATCTGTTGACTCTAAACAGGTTACAGTTCTGTGGTTCAACCTGCGCCGATCAGTCCTCGTGTTTCGCACTGCGCCGCTGGATCCACTTTACAAGCTCCACGATGGGAACTACCAGCACACTCAAAAGTAGTGCAACGAGATACTCTGCAGGTTCCACACTCGTAAAGCCAAATGCCCCGGCAAGCAGCGGGATCTCACACACTGCAGTAGTTGCAAGCAGCGAAACCACTGCCGCTCCAAGCAGAAGCCAATTTTTCGAGCCAAGCTTGAAAATACTTCCTCTCTGGGAACGCATATTCATGCTGTGGAAAATTTCCGCCATTGACATTGTGACAAACGCCATCGTAGTGCCATGGGCGCTGTTTGTGATGGTCCATTCTCCGGTTTCCATGAAATGTCCGATAAAATAGGAAACCATGACAAGTGCTGTTACCAAAAGTCCCTGATAAGCAATATCAAAGCCCATTCCATCTGCAAAAATCCCGGCCTTCGCATCTCTGGGTTTGCGCTTCATAATGTTCGGCTCTGCCTTTTCCGTACCAAGTGCCAGCGCCGGGAAGCAGTCCGTTACAAGATTGATCCACAGAAGATGCACCGGCTGCAGAATCGTAAAGCCCAGAAGTGTCGCAAAGAAAATACTCAGCACTTCACTCATATTGGAGCCTAACAGAAACTGGATTGCCTTCCGGATGTTGTCATAGATTCTGCGGCCCTCTTCCACCGCGCCGACAATCGTTGCAAAATTATCGTCCGCCAGCACCATATCTGCCACATTTTTGGTAACGTCCGTTCCTGTGATGCCCATTCCGATGCCGATGTCCGCAGCCTTGATGGAGGGCGCGTCGTTAACGCCGTCACCGGTCATTGCCGTCACATAGCCGGCATTTCTCCAGGCGTTTACGATACGGGTCTTGTGCTCTGGCTGTACGCGGGCATAAACGCTGATGTTCCGGAACTTCTCTGCAAATTCTGCATCGTCCATTTTTTCCAGCTCTGCTCCGGTCACTGCCAGGCTGCCATCCTGTAAAATACCAAGCTCTTTTGCAATCGCTGCTGCCGTATCCACATGGTCGCCCGTGATCATAACCGGTCGGATACCCGCTTCCCGACATTCGTCAATTGCTGCCTTTACCTCCGGACGCACCGGATCGATCATGCCGCACAGTCCCAAAAAGCAAAGCTCCTGCTCCAGCTGATCCGCATCCTCGCTTTCCGGCTTTTTCGTCCAGACTCTCTGTCCGCATGCCAGCACACGCAGTGCCCGATCCGCCATGGACTTATTTGCCTGCAGAACCTTTTTCCGATATGCTTCTGTCATGGGCAGAAGCTGTCCATCCTCCAGATAAAATGCACAACGGGTGAGAACCACATCCGGCGCCCCTTTTGTAAATTGAATGTAATCGTCCTTGCGTTTATGGACTGTGGACATCATTTTCCGTCCGGAATCAAAGGGAGCCTCCATCACACGGGGCATACTCTGTTTTAAAAGATTCTTATCCTGCCCGATCCGGTTCGCCCAGACAACCAGGGCAGCCTCCGTCGGTTCTCCTGTCACGCTACCGTCTGCATCCAGCTCTGCATCACTGCACAGTGCCATTGCTGCCGAAAGCTCCTTCTCTTCTGCTCCGAAGGAATCTACAACTGTCATCTGGTTCTGCGTCAGCGTTCCGGTCTTATCCGAGCAGATCACCTGGGCACAGCCAAGGGTTTCCACTGCAGTCAGCCGGCGGATGATCGCGTTTCGTTTTGACATGTTCGTTACACCGATGGAAAGTACCACTGTCACAACTGCCGCAAGTCCTTCCGGGATCGCCGCCACTGCAAGGGAAACCGCAATCATAAAGGAGTTCAGCGCAACCTCAAAATTCAGGCTGCCTGCCCGGATCATCTGAATTGCAAAAACCAGTACGCAGATTCCGATCACCAGCTTTGTCAACACCTTCGAAAGCTGTGTCAGTTTTCTCTGCAGCGGTGTCTGTCCTTCCTGAGCCTGAGACAGAGCATCCGCAATTTTTCCCATTTCCGTATCCATACCGGTGGCCGTTACGACTGCCACAGCACGTCCATATACGATCGTGCTTCCCATATAGACCATATTTTTACGGTCGCCAAGGGGCACATCCCGTTCCCCGTCTGCCAAAAAGATCTGATCGATCAGCTTCGTGACCGGCACGGATTCTCCTGTCAGTGCAGCTTCCTCTGCTTTCAGGCTTGCGCTTTCCAGAATCCTTGCATCCGCCGGAACCGCATCCCCTGCTTCCAGACAGATGATATCCCCCACCACAAGGTCTTTGCTCAAAATCGAGGACATTTTCCCGTCCCGCACAACCTTTGAGGTGGCCGCTGCCATGTCCTGCAGCGCTTCAATCGCCTTTTCCGCCTTGCTTTCCTGATACACACCCAGCACGGCATTGATCAGGACCACTGCCAGGATAATGATGACATCCGCAAAGCTGTCATTTTCCAGGACTGCAAGCACACCGCTGATGGCCGCTGCCGCCAGCAGGATCACGATCATCGGATCTGCCACCTGTTCCGCAAACCGGCGCAGCAGGGATTTTCCCTTCGCCGCTTTTAACTCATTTGCTCCGTTCTGCAAAAGCCGCTCTGCCGCTTCTTTTTCCGTCAGGCCGCTTTTTTGGCTGTTAAGCTCCTGCAGTACCTGTTGTGAGTCTTCACAATAATACTTCATTCTTTTTCCTCCCGATGGTGTTTTTGAATCACAAAAGACCCAAATACTGCTTTTCAAAAAGAAAACAGTATCTGAGTCTCGCAATTTAAAACAAGCCAGATCGGCGTAGGATCGGGGTTGTTGACTTGTTACGCTGATGCAAAGGCGATCCGCCGGCTCTGTTTTATTCCGGCAGCTGCACTTGCTGCGCTCGCTACTCCCTCACAGGGAATTTTGTTTAGCAGTAAGGTTATCATATGCAAAGTCTTCTGTCAATATACATGCCGGTAAAGTTTTGGTGAAATTTTTGTCCTCTTTCGCTGCGGTTTGACCGGAAATCCTTGTTTTACAGCCGTTCCACCAATGCGCCGCCTGCGCGCAGCACCCCATTCTCATAACCTCTTGCAAACAGCACGCTGCCCTCTGTCTCCACATCGGTCTCTTTTCCGGATGCGTTCAACACAACCCGGAGCCTGCTGCCCTCTGCCCCGGTTTTGACATATTCCACCACCCGGTCAGAGCTGTTATTATTTTCAAATGTGATTTCCATGCTGCGGGCCGCAGGCTCTTTTCGAAGGGCTATCAGCTGCTTTACCTGCTCCGTAATCTCTGCATAGTTTCCCTGTTCGATCTGATCCCAGGGCATACAGCGTCTGCAATCCGGGTCAGCGCCGCCCTCTATCGCGATTTCCGTCCCATAATAGATACAGGGACTTCCAGGCATTGTAAAGAGCATTGCAAGCTGTTGGAAAAAGAGATCCTGATTTCCACCTGTCTGATGGATCAGCCGATCTGTATCATGGGAATCCATAAGGTTAAACAAAACCTCTGTCGTCTGACGCATATAACGCACCAGATTTTCATGGATCGCCTCTTCCAAATCCGATTTCGTCTTTTCCGGCTGATACCAAAACTCCCGGATGGCTGCAGCAAAGGGATAGTTCATAACGGCGTCGAATTCGTCCCCGCCAAGCCAGGGCATTGCGTCATGCCAGATTTCCCCCAGCAGATAAAAATCCGGTTTTAACTGCTTTGTCATCTGCCGCAGCTCACGGCAGAACAGATGGGAAATTTCGTTTGCAACATCTAACCGAAGTCCGTCAATGTCAAATGTCTCAATCCAATAACGAACGGTATCCAGAAAATAGTCCCGCACCTTTTTTTCACTCGTATTGAGCTTTGGCATCCGCTCCGCAAAGGCAAAGGAATAATAGCGTCCATCCCGGGTGCTGCCCTCCTGCTCCCGACAGGGCCAGCGATTGATCATAAACCAGTCGTAATAGGGGGACTTGGGCCCCTTTTCCATCACATCCCGCCACGGTAAAAAGTTACTGCCGCAATGGTTGAATACACCGTCCAACATCACGCGGATGCCTCTGTCATGGGCCTCCTTAACGAGCAGCTTCATAGTCTTTTCATCTCCGAAGCCCGGATCGATCTTCCGGTAATCTGTCGTATCATATTTATGACTTGAGGGAGATTCAAACACCGGCGTCAGATACAGTCCGGTAATACCAAGCTCCTGTAAATAAGGAAGCTTCTGACGAATTCCATCCAGATCGCCGCCATAAAAATCGAGATTACTTACGGTATGGTATCCCCAGGGCTTTACCCAGTCCGGATCATTTTCTTTGTTGCCGTTGCAAAAGCGCTCCGGAAAAATCTGATACCAGACCGTCTCCCGCACCCACTTAGGCGTCACGTTGATATCCACCGAATTCATCCACGGAAACGTAAAGCACTGTCCCAGCTGTCCGTTTTTCACATCCTCTGGCGAATGAAAGCCATCCTCAAAATAAAAGACCCGTTCTGCTCCTGCCTGCAGCTCGAAGAAATACCGGCACCGTTTATAGGGAGGCTGCACGGGAATTTCCCACCAGAGGTGCTGGGGCAGACGCATTTTTGTCACGATCTCCTCCCGACTGCCTTCCCAAGCCTCGTTTCCGCCCAGAATACCAGTAGAAAACGGGTCGCCATAATGAATCCAAACCTGTTCCACTTCTTCTCCGGTCTGCAGCCCTACCATCAAAATTTCCTCATTCAATGCATAGCAAAACTGCTGTGACGCTCTATGATAAACCGCTTCTAAATGAATCATGTTCAGACCTCCTTTTTCCAGGCTGCATCCTTTCGAACTGCAGCCGATCTCATTTCAATACATTTCCAGTCCATACTTTTCCTGCAGCTGCAGTAAGGTGATGTCGTGTTGAATATGCTCCGACAAAATTTTCACCATCAGCCCATTGTTGCTGACCGTACCGCTCCAGTTGGCAAATGCACCGCAGTCCGCTGTCAGCGTCATCTGCCTGTCTGTCACAAGCATCAGACGGGAGGGTTGATGTGCTGTCAGCATTCCTCCGTGGGTATAAAACTCCACATCCTCCCGGTTCAGTCCAAGATCATAAAAGGAAAACGCAACGATCCGCACGCCTTTTTTCTTTAGCCGATGGAAGGTCTCTGCAAAACGGGAAAGATCAAAATCCGCATTCAGATAAACTTCCTCCCGGGCATCCTCCAGAAGCTTCCCTGCCCTTGCCATCGCCGTTTCAAAGCCCCGGAATACGAAATGCACCTCCGGCTGCTTCGCCGTCTCATATTCTTCCAGCTGTTGCCTGGCGAGAGAAAGGTTCGCTGTCATTTCCGCCTGCATCCGCCCCAAAAGCACCTCCGGCTCCTGGGCGGCATACAGTGCTGTCTGATCCGGAACCAGCTCCACCATCCCCTTATCCAGCATGTGCTCCAGCGCATTGTAAATAGAAGGGCGTGCAATTGCGATTTTTTTTGCCAGCTGATAGGCAGACATGGGCTCAGAACCGATCAATGCCATATAAATCTGTGCTTCCAGCCTTGAAAAATTCAGATGTTCCAGGGTTTCCTGCAGCTTCATCGTTCGCTTTCCTTTCGTTGTATATTTTATGCAACTATATATAGCATAAACTTTTGCCCTATGCAAGTATTTTTTTGATTTCCTGGAAAAGGAAGAACATCCGGTGCAGATTTTTCAATGAACGAACAAAAAAGGAGCGGTCGGCAGTTCCGATCGCTCCCTCTTTTGTATTTTATTAGTTACAGTTCACATGCGCTGTATTTTTACAGGTATCTCATCTTTCTCACCGTCTGCACAAACTCTATATTGGTTTTCGTCTTTGCAAACAGATCCAGCACCTTATCCACAGCTTCATCGGATTTCATACCATTCAACGCGCGGCGCACCACGTTGATTGCTTCCATCTCCTCTGCACTCAGCAGCAGATCTTCTCTTCTCGTGCTGGTTTTGGGGATGTCGATGGCAGGGAAAATTCTGCGTTCAGACAGCTTTCGATCCAGCACAAGCTCCATATTACCGGTTCCTTTAAATTCCTCGTAAATGACATCGTCCATCCTGGATCCGGTGTCCACCAGTGCAGTGGCCAGAATCGTCAGGCTTCCGCCCTCGCGCATATTGCGGGCTGCACCAAAAAAGCGCTTCGGCATATGCAATGCCGCCGGGTCAATACCACCGGACAGGGTACGTCCGCTGGGCGGAACCACCAGGTTGTAGGCACGGGTCAGGCGGGTAATACTGTCTAACAGGATCATAACGTCTTGTTTATGCTCGACCAGACGCTTTGCACGCTCAATAACCATTTCGGAAACTCGTTTATGATGTTCCGGTAATTCGTCAAACGTGGAATAGATCACTTCAACGTTCGGCCCTGCCACCGTCTCCTTCATGTCCGTTACCTCCTCCGGACGTTCATCGATCAGGAGAATGATCAGATGCAGGTTCGGATAATTTTTCTTTACCGACATGGCCACTTCTTTTAATAGGGTTGTCTTACCAGCCTTCGGCGGGGACACAATCATACCTCTCTGTCCTTTACCGATGGGGCTTAACAAATCCATGACCCGCATCGCCACCGGGCAGCCGAAGCGTTCCATTTTCAGTCTGCTGTTCGGAAAGATCGGCGTCATATCTTCAAAGTTGCTTCGTCTGGATGCTTCCTCTGTGGTATAACCATTGATCGTCTTGACATAAAGCAGGGCGGAGAATTTTTCATTCTGTGTCCGCACTCTGGTATTTCCCTCTAAAATATCGCCTGTCCGCAAATTGAACCGACGAATCTGGCTGGGTGCCACGTAAATATCATTTTCTCCCGGCATATAATTATCCGAGCGGATAAAGCCATAGCCCTCAGCCATGACCTCCAGGATACCCTTTACCGTGATGCCGCTGTCCAGCTCTGTCGGGAACTTGTCGTCCTCTGGACTCTGGATCGGTGCAGTTCCGCGATTATACGGACTGTTGTAGCGCTCATTATAACGAGGTGCAGGCGCGCTCACACGGTTCTGTGCCTCTTCTGCCACAGGCGCAGCAGCACGGGGCGCTGCAGCTGCAGTATTTTCCCGCGTACCATTGTTGTCGCGGCTTCCTGTCCGTCCATTATGATAAGAACCATTGCTGATGAAGCGCTTTCCTGTTCTCTGCTGCCGTCTTTCTTCCCGATCCCCTGCTCTGCTCTCCGGTTCCGTCCCACTGTCATGAGGATCCTGCTTTTCTGCTGCGCCCTTCTCCGGGGTATCCTTGCGCTCTGCCGCATCCCTCTTCGGAGCATCCTTGCGCTCTGCCGCGTCCTTCTCCGGGGTATCCTCCCGCTCTGCCGCGTCCCTCTTTAGAGCATCCTTGCGCTCTGCCGCGTCCTTCTCCGGGGCATCCTTGCGCTCTGCCGGGCGGTTCTCCGGGACGCTGCGTTCTGTTTTGATTTCTGCATTCTCCTGGGCATCCAACCTCAGCATCGCATCAATGACTTCCGCCTTTTTCATTGTAGAAAGTCCTTTTATCCCCCTTGCTTTTGCAATCTCCTTCAGATCATGCACTGCCAGAGATTCATATTTTTCTCTTATCATTTTTTCCTCTCATTTCTGCGCACGCTTTTTGCGCATGTCGAGTTTGTGTCAAGTGC
>ERZ780212.2445-NODE-2445-length-11804-cov-2.667291_pt1 | contig 11804 bp, 10 predicted proteins | sample MGYA00511364_ERZ780212 | MGnify/ENA primary metagenome ERZ780212 (study PRJEB29588, sample SAMEA2147991) | human gut metagenome | biome: human gut; feature: human-associated habitat; material: faeces | place: Denmark | collected 2008/2010 ...
AAGCGCCGCCGCGTTCAGCACCTTTCTGGTGCCGTCCACCTCCTGGCCCCCAAGGATCCCCTGGGAATCCAGAAGCTTTACAGCCCTGGCGGAAGCGTTGTATTCCACCGGCAGGGTGATGATCGAGAAGAGAGCCGATACGCCGATCATGCCCACGCCGATCCAGCAGAGCAGTTCATTCTGCGTGGAGGCCAGGATCACCAGGCCGATGATGATGACGAACATTGCCATACGCGAGGAGAACTGCACGATGGGTACCAGCTGCGAACGCAACGCCAGCGGAGCGTAGCCCTGTGCATGCTGGATGGCGTGCCCGCATTCGCTGCCGCCGCGACGCTGCGGCTCGAATAGACCGCGTCGCTCAAATTGACGGTCATCGTCTGCGGATTGAAGTGGTCGGTCAGTTGTCCGCTGACGTGGGTGATCTTCACATTGTGGATCTTGTTGTCGCGCAACATCTTTTCGGCGACTTCCGCACCGGTGAGTCCGCCGGGGAAAGGCACTTCGGAGTATTTTTTGAAGACGTGTTGCAGGCGGGCCTGCACGATGTAGCCGATTACGCCGATCACGATAATCAGCACGAACATGCCCATCGTGGCGGCGTCGTACCGCGACGCTACGGGCTCCGTGGTGTAATAACCGCTTTGGAGCAGGTTGAAAATCAGCAGCATAATTTTTCAATTTCAGTGTCTGCGCTTCGATTCTTCCGGACATATTCGGCCCCGGATTTCGAAGACGGACAGGGTTGTTATTTCGTATTCCGGCAGGTGTAGTATGCACCGGCCTGTTGAGCCGGCATCAGTACTATATCATTAACGTTCATGTGGGCCGGTAATTGTACGATCCAGGCGATCGTTTCCGCAATATCCGCGCCGGTCAAAGGTTCGACGCCGGTATAGGTCTTGTCGGCTCGCTCTTGATCGCCGTGGAAACGCACCAGCGAAAATTCGGTTTCGACCATGCCCGGACGGATCTCCGTGACCTTGATGCGGTGGCTCAGCAGGTCGGCACGCATGGCTTGCGAAATGGCGTGTACGGCGTGTTTCGACGCGCAATATACGGCGCCGTTTTCGTAAGGCTCGGTTCCGGCGATCGATCCGATGTTGATTACGTGTCCCCCGCCTGCGGCGATCATTTTGGGTGTGATGATGCGGGTGACGTAGAGCAGTCCCTTGACGTTCGTGTCGATCATGGCGTCCCAGTCGGCCGTGGAGCCTTGGTCGATGTGTTCGAGTCCGGCGGCCAGCCCGGCGTTGTTGAGCAGCAGATCGACCCGATCGAGCGGTTCGAGGTGTTTCCTGCATTCGGCTTCGCTGCGTACGTCGAAGCAGAGCGTGCGGCAACTGCCGCCCTGCGCTTCGATGGCGGATTTGAGCGCTGCCAGCCGTTCGGCGCGGCGCCCCGTGGCGATGATGTCGTATCCGAGGGCTGCGAGCCGTAGCGCCGTAGCGTGTCCGATGCCCGAAGTGGCCCCTGTAATTAAAGCTTGTTTTTTCATAATGGTCGGTTTATCGAACAAAAGTAAGAAAAATTTATGTTACTTTGCATGAAAAATACGTGCAAAATCGGAAGAGGGTGAATCTCGAACTGTTCATAGCGCGCAGAATCGCGCATAACGGATCCGGCAACCGTCCGGGTGTGATGGTTCGTATCGCCGTGGTCGCGGTGGCGTTGAGCGTGACGGTGATGATTCTGGCTTTGGCCGTTATCATGGGTTTCAAGCGGGAAATCACGGATCGTGTCACCGGCTTCTCGGCCCAGGTCGAGGTCGCCGATCTGCGAAGCGCCGGGTCGATCGAGTCGGTGCCGGTATTGCGCAGCGAACAGCTCGAGAGAACGATCCGCTCGGCAGGCGAGGTCGTACGGCTCACTCCCTATGCCGTGAAGGGGGGCGTGGTCAAGACGCCCGATGCGATTCTCGGCGTGATGCTCAAGGGGGTGGACGGCGGTTACGAATGGTCGTTTTTTCGGGACCATCTGCTCGAGGGCGAGTTGCCCCGTGTCGGGGATTCGATTCGTACCAAGGAGATTTTGATCTCCCGGAGCGTTGCCCGGGAGATGGGGCTTGCGCCCGGCGATAAGGTCGAGATGCTTTTCGTCGAGTCGGAGAAGAGTCCGCGCCGCGACCGGTTCAAGGTGTCGGGTATCTATGCGACCGGGATGGACGAATTCGACCGGAGCGTGGCGATGACCGATTTGAGAAACGTGCAGCGGTTGGCCGACTGGTCGTCCGAGGAGGTGTCGGGCTACGAAGTGACGCTCGCGGATTTCTTGCAGGCGGAAGATTTCTCCCGCCGGCTGAACGATATGTTGCTGGATTCGGATCGGGAGGCTTTTTGGGACCTGACGGCCCGCAGTGCGCAGGAGCGGTTCCCGACCGTGTTCGACTGGCTCAAGACGCACGATGTCAATGCTGCGGTGATCCTGGTCATCATGGTCGTCGTGGCCGTATTCAACATGGCGACCGCGTTGCTGACGCTCGTGCTGGAGCGTACACGTATGATCGGTCTGTTGAAGACGATGGGAATGAACAATGCGTCGCTGCGCCGGATTTTTCTCTACCGGGCCTTGATGCTCATCTTGCGAGGGGTCGTGTGGGGCAATGCGATCGGTTTGGGAATCTGTCTGTTGCAATATTATTTCCACCTGATCCCGCTCGATCCCGAGGGTTATATGCTGTCGGAGGTGCCCGTTGCGTTCGGCGTGGGGTGGTGGTTGGCGCTCAATGCGGGAGTCGTGGTCGTGATTTTGACGTTGCTGATGCTTCCGGCTTCGATCATTTCACAGGTCAAACCGGTGGAGGCGATCCGTTACGATTCATAAAGTACATAAAAGATGAAACCATACGATACAGAGCAGGACAAGAAAGAACAGGTGCGCGAGATGTTCGACCGCATCGCTCCGGCGTACGACCGGTTGAACCACACGCTTTCGTTTCAGATCGATAAATTGTGGCGTCGGCATGTGGTGCGGATCGTGCGGCGGATGCAGCCCCGGCGGATTCTCGACGTGGCGACCGGTACGGGCGACCTGGCGCTGGCGATGGCCCGCCGCATGCGGGGCGTGCAGGTATTGGGCGTCGATCTTTCGGAAAATATGCTTGCGGAGGCCCGCCGGAAGGCGACGGCCTGCGGACTGGACGAACGGGTGGTGCTTTCGCTCGGGGATGCGGAGCGCCTGGAGGTGGCGGATGCGTCGGTGGACGTGGTGACGGTGGCTTTCGGAGTGCGTAATTTCGGGGATCTCGGAGCGGGGCTCCGGGAGATCGCCCGGGTGCTGAAGCCCGGCGGGAAGGTCGTTATCCTGGAGTTTTCGACCCCTCGCAATCCGTTGTTCCGAAGGGTGTACGGTCTTTACAGCCATCGCCTGTTGCCCGCTATCGGCGGGATGATCTCCAAAGACCGCAAGGCATACGAGTACCTGCCTGCTTCGGTGGATGAATTTCCGGCTCCGGAATGTTTTATGGCGATGATGCGCGAGGCGGGATTCAAGGATTGCAGGGCCCGTTCCCAGAGTTTGGGAATCGCGCAGATATATACGGGAGAAAAATAGGACCTTCGCGTGAGAACCTTGTTGAAATACGTATTGCCGGTGTTGTTCGCCGCACTCTTGAGCGGATGCGGCGCGTCCCTGGCCCGAAAGGTCCGGATCGGAGAAGAGGTGGCGGTGCGTCAGTACGGTACGGTGGGTCTGGATTTGACGTTTGACGTGGAAAATGCGTCCCGCCGCACGCTGCGGCTCGAGGAGGCTGAATTGGAATTTTTCACCGGAGCGGGTTCGCTGGGACGTGCCGTGTTGAGGGGTTCTGTCGAAGTTCCCGGGCGGAGTCGCGGCCCGGTGTGCAGTCGCTGGAAATTCGATTTTCCCGATGCCGCCGCCGGAATGGTCCTTCGGAAGCGATTGGAGGAGGGGGATTACGCCCGGCTGGAGGTCGAAGTGCGGATGACGCTGCGGGCGGGGGCCGTGCGGCGCCGTGTTTCTTTCGAAAGGATGCCTTTTTCCGAATTTTTGAATATCTTTGCAGAAGATAGGATGCGCCTCGGATAAGCTCAAGCGACCGACGCTCGAAGCATGCGTCAAGAACACTTGCAAACTCTGCCATGCAAGGAGGAGGAAAACAGAACGTTAGGTTCGGCTTGCCGTGTGCCTTTCCTTATTTTTACCGAAGATAGGAGATACGCTTCGGGAAACTGGGAGCAGGTTCCTGCCGTTTTCTTCTCGGCTTTCACTATCTTTGCAGAAGATAGGATTCGGTTCAGCAATCTTTGCGTGCAAGCCCGCACGATTGCTCTCACCTTTCACTATCTTTGTCCGGGAGGAGTTTCCGTTCGAATAGTGTATCCGGGAAGTTCCGACTGGTTTAAGAAAATAGTGACTATGTATAGGATAATCGTTTCATTGCTGTTTGTTTTCGGATTGTATGGTGGCGTTTCGGCCCAGTCGCTCGCCTCTTTCAAGGAGCGTCTGTCGCAGCCTGCGGGTTCGGCAGCCGTTACCGTAGTGGAGCACGGGGATGCTGCGGGCGTCGTGAGCCGGGAGAGCCAGAGCAACGACCGCATCCGGTTCAAAGGGTATCGAATCGGTATTTTCTTCGATAACGGAGCGGAGGCCCGGGCCAATGCGCTTGCCGCCAAGCAGACGTTCGAAACCGCATTCCCGGATATTCCGGTCTATCTGGTTTATGAAAATCCCTATTTCAAGGTTTCTGCCGGAAATTGCGTCACTTCCGAGGAGGCGATCGTGTTGCTGGGCAAGATTCGCAGCCAGTTTCCGGAGGCTTATCTAATGCGTGAAGATCTCACGGTGGCCGACCTGATTCGTTAATTTTCCAAAAGATTAAAAATAACGAAAAAAATTTGATAGATTCTACCCGAATCTATATATTTGCCGCGTTAAAAACCTTTAATAATTAAAACTATGAAGAAAGTTTTATCTCTGATGATTGTCGTTGCTGCCGCTGCCATGGTAAGCTGCGCCGGCAAACAGGCAAAACAGGCTGAAACCGTTGAAGTTGAGGCTACCGAGGTCGTAGAGACTCCTGCTTGCTGCGAGGAGCCTGCCGCTTGCGAGAAAGCCGATAGCTGCGCAACGGCCTGCGAGACTCCGGCAGAAACTCCGGCTCCTGCTGAAGCTGCCAAGTAATTTCCCTTTTCGGAACTTACGGGAGTATCCCCAAAGGATACTCTTTTTTTATGCCTCTTCCCCGGCGGGAGAGGTATTTTTTATGAAGCGGTGTTGTCCGGTGTCAGATCTTGCGGGCACGCCAGTTGCCGTAACGCATATAAAGATAGGAAGCCGTGAGGGTGCAGCCGTAATAGACGTGGTCGGCGGTCCAGCAAAGTGCGACGTCGGCATGCAGTCCGTAAACCAGCAGCGCCGTATAAGCGACATAGACGATGCTGGTGCAGGCGACGATCGTGAGGGCCGTGCGGGTGTTGCCCGTACCCGATACGCTGAATTGATAGATGAAGGCGGCCGTGCAGGGAATGTTGGTCGTCAGCATTACCCAGAGCGAAGGGATGGCGTATTCGATCAGAGATACGTCGTCCGTATAGATGCGGAGCGTCCAGTAAGGAATCGCGGCCGCCAGGATGCAAAGCGGGAGGACGAAGCAGAAACAGAGGCGGATCATCTTCCGGCAGAGGGGCATGATCTGTTCGGTATAACCCGCGCCGATCAGGTTGCTTACCAGGGAGCTGGTTGTCGAGGCGAAAGCGTTGATGAACATGAAGATCAGCGACGATACGGCCCGCACGATGTTCGTGGCGGCCAGGTCGCGCTTGCCCAGATGTTCGATGCAGAGGAAGAAGAGGAACCACGCGAGGAAAGCCACGCCCTGTTGGATCATCACCCAGACCGAAAGGCTCAGGATTTGTTTCAGCAGGGAAAAGTCGAATCCTGTGAATCGGAATTTATAGCGGCGCCAGTCGGTCCGGTAGCGGGTGTAGAGTATGTAGAAGAGGGCGGATACACCTTCCGAAATAGAAGAGGCGATCGCAGCGCCGGCGATGCCCATTTCGGGGAATCCGAATTTTCCGAAGATCAGCAGGTAGTTCAATACGACATTGGTGAGTACCATGACGATCGAGTTGATCGTCAGGATGCGCGTGCGGGTCGTGCCGACATAGAATGCCCGGAACATCGACCCGACGTAGGCGAAGAAGAAACCGTAAACCCGGTAGTCGAGGTACCGGACGGCGGCTTCCCGTACATCGGGAGCTTCGATCAGGGTACCCATGATGCGGGCTACGAAGACTTTCGAGAGGATGAACAGCACGAGGGCCATCAGCAGCAGAAACGCCGTGCTCTGCATGAACAGAGGCCCGATTTGCGAATACTCCTTGGCTCCGTTGCGGCGGGCGATGAGAATCTGGGCGCCGATGCTGAACCCGAAGCCCAGCATGAAGATCATCAGGTAGAAGATACCCGCCAGGGCCGAAGCCCCCAGCTCCGCTTCTCCGACGCGTCCCAGATAGGCCGTATCTGTCAGTCCGATCAACTGCTCCATCAGCAGGCAGACCAGCACCGGGAAGGTGATTTTCAGGATTTTCTTGTTCGTGTAACGCATTGGAAACGTCGGTTTCAGTGCACAAAAATACTCTTTTTTCCGCAATCGTATTTATAACGGGCTGTTTTTGGAAATTTGCAGGACAATACCCCCTCGAGTGTTGTCCGGAACAAAATATTTTATAGTTTTGTGGTGTCGGTTTCGTCCGACAGACATATTTTGATGAAAGTGTTTCGCTTTTATCCTTGATAAGAAATCTGACAGTTTCAAGCAAGACGAGGATAACGACAACACTCATCATCTGTTTCGGTATGTGTACATTATTCCAATCACCCCATACTGAGCAGGTGTGGGGTATTGTGTTGGTTTATTCGTCTTGGGTTTTGTCAGAACCTCTTATCAGATAAACGAACGGCTCCACACTTTCTTTTTTATCCCCTAATTATAACCCGCCATGTCGGAGCCGGGTGGCAACAGACTTTTATAATTATGAAAAAAATGCTTGCTTTATTGGCCGCCTGTCTATGGTTGGCGGGGTGTAGTGGTGATGGACCGGATGGAGGGTCGGGGAATTTGAATATTGTATTCGACTGTTCAATGCCGCTGCAGGTTGTTGCCGGTGAAACCTGTGAGGTTGGATATACGTTGGAAGGGGCGAGTGAAAATGCACGAGTGAGGGTTGTCGCTCCGGACGGCTATTGGGTTGATGTCATCGAAACGAATCACTGGTCGGGGAAAATCGTTATCTATCTGCCCGATACTGCGACGGACGAGCGGATTGTCGTAATCCTCTCCGATGAAGGGAACGAGACAGTAAGCCGTTATATCGATTTAGAGGTCAAGGCGAAATCGGATGTTGTTTTTGATCTTTCCGCCAACTCCTACCTTATCGAGGCTGAAGGCACCTCTTTGCAAGTAACGCTTATTACGAACATCGATTACACGGTTGAGATTGCTGAGAAAGATCGGACGTGGATCAGAGTGGAGACCTCCCGTACCGATCAGCGAGAAGAGTCGCTCGTATTCTCTTTCCGCCCCAATTCCGATGTGAAAAGCCGCCAGGCTACGGTTAGACTGGTGGATTCCGAGGGGAATTTACTGGACAGTATCTGTTTTACACAGGCTACTTCGGGCTCTGTCAACGTCAGACTCGAACGTGCCGATGTCTGGACCCAGGTGATTTGGTTGTCCGGCTCGTGTGCATCCGATGTTGCGCAGGCGGGCTTCCGTTATCGGAAACAAGGTGATAAAGAGTGGGTGGAAGTTGCCGGAGCGGGTTCGATCAACGATTTTTCCGCACATGTAGAAGCCGAACCGGAGACGACCTACGAGATAATGGCCTGCTGGCGAGATGAGGAGAGTCGGATTCATATCGTGACTACGCTGCCCGCATTGAAACTCCCGAACGGCGACTTTGAAGAGTGGAATTTCTCGGAGGAGGGGGCGTTTTGGGCAACTTCAATCGTGAGGGGTTACCCAGAGATGGGATTGCCCCAACCGACGATTCGCCCCGGGAGTTCTGGGAAATATGCCGTGAAACTCCAGAAAGAAGAGTGGGATAGTATAGTAAAAGATTTATATGGAGGGCATATTTTTACTGGGATAAATGTAGATCCTGCTGCTGGTAGTGGTGTTATTGGGGTGCTTTCAATGCTTTGGAATATTTACGGACAGCTTTTCGAAGCGACACCGACTGCTTTGCGGGGGTGGTTGCAATGCAGGAACGTGATGAGTACAGATACGAAGGAGCAGGAGGCGACAATTAGGATCGCATTGGGAACATGGTCTCCGGTACCAGATCATGACGTTAAAATCCCGGAGCATCCTGTTGTTGATCAATATCTTGAAGAGGCCTTGGATCCATCCTGTTCCGATTTGATTGCTTACGGTGAATTGCAAGTGGCTGAGGATGTCGATTGGCAGCAATTTACGATTCCTCTGGAGTATTTGCGAACAGACCGGAAGCCGACTCACCTGATAATTACCTGTGATGCAGGCTCCAGAATCCTTTGCCTGGATGATTTCGAGCTGCTTTACGATTATAATTTTTAACTCGAAAATAAAAAACTATGGAACAGAAAAACGGACAATCGGTTTATGAAGTAATGACCAAGTATGCCGGAGAGGTGATTGCGGAGATGGCGGGTGAAATTTTTACGACCCGCAATTTTATCGAGGCATTTGCCGATAAACATGAAATTATCTATGTCGAGTTATTATTTGCGGCCTATAAAAACGATCGGTCGCGTGTATTTCATCGGGTTCATTCCCAAATCGGAGCGTATTTGTCCGAGAATCAGGAGAAACTCGACATAAAGAAGACACGACGGTTGATGACTCGTAATCCGTTCGGACGGGAGAATGAAGTGCAGGAGTGGCGGAAGAAGGAGTGATTTTAGTGAAATAGTGGGTGTTTTAGGCTTGAAGCAGGCTTCTAATTAAATTGCTAAAAGTGTTTAATACGATGGATGCTTTTGTGGAAATTTTACTTGGGTTAACACTTGCGGGAATAGTTGTGTTACTTGTATGGCGGAGGCACTTGAAGAAGAAAAAGGATAATATGCGAAAGGAATCCTTGTCAAACGATGAATGTGCGTCGGCGGTTGATTTGACTTTATTTCCGGAGGTAAAAGATAATTCCGAAGAGTCGTTGTTGATCCATTGTCCTGCTTGCGGATTGGAGGTGTCGCGTTATGCTCCGACATGTCCCCGATGCGGACATTCGATTTACTTGATAAGGCCTCTCCAACAGGAAACGGTGATAAAGGTTATTCCGACGGATCAGAGGAAACCCGAATCGACCCGGGAAACCACTGGATGTCTCTCTTCTTTTTTCGGTTATGTTTCTTTGGTAGTAGGAGCCGTTTTGTTTAATTTTATCGGTTATTTTATCGTTCTCGTTATTTTAACCCTTTGTGGGGTATTTAGTTTCGGAGAAGCGGTGTTTTTATTGCTCGTTGGAATTGTGTTGGCTTTTCTGTTTTGGCCGCTTGTCGCGTCATTTGCATTGCTGAATTTTCTCGATTGATATAATACGATGGAATTTTACGGATAAAATGAGGTGAATAAATGCATAGCGGCGACCTTTTAAGGTCGCCGCTATGCATTACCATAACATTATTCTATTTTTCGAGCCGGCCCTTGTACTTGTCGATCTGGCGTTTGAGCGCTTCGATCGAGAGATCGACCGCCTCCTCGAAACTTTTGCCCCGGCTCTCGGCCACCAGGTCGTCTCCCGGAATATGGAGGTTGATCGTGGCGACTTTATTTCCGAGTTCGTGGTCTTTATCCAGTTTCAATATGACGTCGGCTCCGATAGCCCGTTCGACAAAACGGTCGAGTTTGTCCATTTTGTGCTCTACGAATTCGACCAACTTCCTGTCGGCGTCGAATTTTACGGATTGAATTTGTACGTTCATAATACTATGTTTTATAAGGTTCGTTATCTGCGGAACTGTGCTCCGGCCGATCAATTCTGTTGTTTTGTTTGCTCCGCTCCGTTTTTCTCGCGCGGGTGAGCTTTGGAATAGATCTCCTGCAACTTGGCGATGCTGTTGTGCGTATAGACCTGCGTCGCCTGCAGGGACGCATGTCCGAGCAATTCTTGTATCGCCCTCATGTCGGCGCCGTTGTTGAGCAATTCGGTGGCGAAGGTGTGCCGGAGTACGTGCGGACTCTTTTTGCCCTGAACGCCGCCCTGTCGCAATTGGCTCTGTACGGTCCGATAGACGGTGCTGCGGGAGATTCGTTTTCCTTGCTGATTTAAAAATAGTGCTTTTTCTTTAGAAATGCAAATTCCCTGCCGGTCAATTTCGTCCAAATAGTGCAAAATTTTTTCCCGGACGGGCGGCAGGATCGGGACGATACGCTCTTTATCGCCCTTGCCGCGGACTTTGAGTGCGGTATAGTCGCCCGAGAAATCGTCGCGGTCGATACCTACGAGTTCCGCAAGCCGCAGTCCGCAACTGTAAAACAGGAGAACGATGAGCGAATTTCGGACAAATTTGAATTCCGGACTTTCGCTCTCCCGGTCCAGTTCGTCGAGAATCCCCTCCATGCGTGTCGAGGGAACGAATGCCGGGATTCGCCGGGAGGTTTTCAGTGCGTGGATGCGGTACATGACCTCTTTGTCGATTCGCCCCGTACGGTGGAGGTAACGGAAGAAACTCCGCAGGGAGGAGAGCTCCCGGTTCATCGAGGCGGCTCCCAGATGTTTTGTTTCCGTACGGTGCACGATCCATTCGCGGACGTCTTCCACGGTGATTCGCCGGGGATCGAAATCCGCTTCCGGAACATCGAGCCACTCAAGGAAGTTTGTCACGTCACGGCGGTAATTCTGCACCGTCAATGGGGAAAAGCGGCGGACCGTCGCTAAGTATTGCAGAAATTCTTGGAGCATGAAACAAAGATACTGTTTTTCTGTCGCATTTATAGAACGCGATCGGAGAAGAAATGCGTACGGACCCAATGGGAAAATTTTGTCATCCGGAAAAGAGGAGCGTCGTCGGACAGTGCGAAGGGGTGTGTCGGAGTATTGCGTTCGTCAGGGATGACGCCTTGTATGGAAAAAGCAAAACCCCGTCAGAGGAAACTCTGACGGGGTTTCTGGTGCCCAGGACAGGGATTGATTTATGAAAACATATACAAACAACTGAAATTCGAATATATTTATAATATATTGAAATATAGTATATTAAAATTATATGCTATGAAATGTATTTTGTCTGTTTTTAGTTGTTTTGCAAAAATGCGGACACGGTGCGGACACGAAAGTATTGCTGTATTCGAATCTAAATCATATCTTTGTAGAGCATAAAATGAGGATGTATGGCAAAAGTTACATATGTTTTGGCGCAAGGGGAGAATAGTGCGGGAGAATCGCAAGTTAATTTCCGAGTCTACGTTTCCCGCGAATCACGTGTACGAGTGCCATCCGGCATTTGGGTCGATCGGAGACGTTGGGGAAAGAAAAACGATATCAATATTCCGAATATTCCGGGGGAGGAACGCGATGCGCTGTTGGCGAAGCGGGCGAAATTGAAAGAGCTGGTTGACGTGATCGAGACATCGGTCGAGGCAGCAGATGACAAATCGACCGTTACACGCGAGTGGCTCGAAAAGTTGATCCGGCGCACTTTGCGGCCGAAGACGGCGACTTCTGTCGAGGATAAGAAAATAGATTTTTTCTCGTTGACAAATGAATATCTCTCTACACACAAATTGTCCGAGTCGCGTGTCAAGCATTTCAATGTCTTGGTGCGGACGCTGAAGCGATATGAGTTGTATCGGAAACTGT
>ERZ780212.2450-NODE-2450-length-11784-cov-1.729815_pt1 | contig 11784 bp, 9 predicted proteins | sample MGYA00511364_ERZ780212 | MGnify/ENA primary metagenome ERZ780212 (study PRJEB29588, sample SAMEA2147991) | human gut metagenome | biome: human gut; feature: human-associated habitat; material: faeces | place: Denmark | collected 2008/2010 ...
CCGGATTATGAAGGAAATCTACGATCTCAACTAAGGATTCCTTCGCCTCATCCTGTCCTGCTACATCTTTAAATGTAACACCTGTCTTCTTCTGTACATATACCTTAGCGTTATTCTTGCCGACACCCATGCCGCCCATCATACCGCCGCCTTTGGATATTCTTCTATATACAAAGGCAAATATTACATATATGAATAAGAATGGTAATACATATACAACCAGAAATTCTACTATTGATGAATTAGAATCTGGTATATAACCTGAGAATTCAATACCTTTTCTCTTGAGTAATGGAACAAGTGTGTCATCATTAACATATCCTGTATAGTATGTGTAGCCTAACTTGTTCGCTTCCGGAGTATCCCCTGCACTGTCAACTGGTGTAATAAGAATTCTATCCTGTTCAAGTGCAACGCTCTTTACTTCATCATTATTAACCATCTCTATGAACTCATTATAAGTTATCTCCTTATAAGTAGCATTCTTTACGAGATTGTTAAGCATTGTTATTCCAATAAATGTAATAACCGCAGCAATTATAATAAAGACAATAAGACTGGTGTTCTTAGGCTTTTTATTATTGTTATTATTGCCGCCACCATTATTCCTGTTGTTATTATTACCACCACCGTAATTATTACCGTTGTTGTAATTATCCATTCGGCTTCTCCATTCCTAGTTCTTTATACTCTCATCGTCTGATAACTTACATTAACAGACAATACCCATTATAAAGAAGGAACATTTATAAATCAACCTTTAATAAAAGGTTTCATACTATTTATTTTTTATTAAGATTTAGTTATTCTTTTCCTGATACTCAAGTGCCGCGCCAATAAATCCTCTGAATAATGGATGTGGTCTGTTAGGTCTTGACTTTAATTCTGGGTGAGCCTGTGTTGCTAAGAACCAAGGGTGCTCCTTAATCTCTATCATCTCAACAATTCTTCCGTCTGGTGAGATACCTGAAAGCTGCATGCCATTTTCAACAAGAACTTTTCTGTAGTCATTATTTACTTCATATCTGTGTCTATGTCTTTCATTAATAGTCTCTTCGCCATATAATTCATATGCCTTAGAATCCTTGGCAAGCACACAAGGGTATGAACCAAGTCTTAAAGTTCCACCGATATCGTCAATACCTTCCTGATCTGGCATAAGGTGAATTACTGGATGTGTTGTATCTGGCTTTAACTCAACACTGTGCGCATCTTCATATCCAAGAACGTCTCTTGCAAATTCTACGATTGCAAGCTGCATTCCAAGGCACAGACCTAAGAATGGCACGTTATTCTCTCTTGCATATTTTATAGCCTGAATCTTTCCTTCTACACCTCTGTCACCGAATCCACCTGGTACAAGAATACCTGATACATCTGATAATAATTCAGCGGCATTATCCTTAGTAACTGTCTCTGAGTCAATCCATTTGATTGTGACATCAGCAGAATTATATACACCGCCGTGCTTTAATGCCTCAACTACTGAAATATAAGCATCGTGAAGCTGTATATATTTACCTACTAATGCAACTGTAACCTTCTTAGTTGGATTTTTCCAAGCCTTGCACATAGCTCTCCACTCATCTAAATCTGGTTCTGGACAATCAAGCTCTAGACATTCGCAGGCTACCTGTGCAAGATGTTCTTCTTCCATAGCAAGTGGTGCATCGTAAAGTATCTCAACATCAAGATTTTGTAATACGTGTGTCTTTGGCACGTTACAGAATAATGCAATCTTATCCTTAATACCAGGTTCAAGTGGGTGCTCTGTACGGCATACTAAGATATCTGGCTGAATACCCATTCCCTGTAATTCCTTAACACTTGCCTGAGTAGGCTTTGTCTTCATCTCGCCTGAAGCCTTAAGATAAGGAATAAGTGTAACGTGTATAAGAATAGCATTTTCGTGTCCAACTTCGTGCTGGAACTGTCTGATTGCCTCTAAGAATGGCTGTGATTCGATATCACCTACTGTTCCACCAACCTCGATAATTGCAATCTTAGTTTCATCAGTTGAATAATCTCTATAAAAACGGCTCTTTATTTCATTAGTTATATGAGGAATTACCTGAACTGTTCCTCCACCAAAATCGCCACGGCGTTCCTTCTGTAATACAGACCAGTATACCTTACCTGTTGTTACATTAGAATTCTTATTAAGACTTTCATCAATAAATCTTTCATAATGCCCAAGGTCAAGGTCAGTCTCCGCACCATCATCTGTTACGAATACTTCGCCGTGCTGGATTGGGTTCATTGTTCCCGGGTCAATGTTAATATATGGGTCGAACTTCTGCATAGTCACCTTAAATCCACGTGCTTTTAATAATCTACCGAGTGAAGCTGCTGTGATTCCTTTACCAAGACCTGAAACTACACCACCTGTTACAAATACATATTTTACAGACATTATTCCTCCTATCCGCCTTTCGGCTTACACATTAATCAACATTCCTACATTATTTTCAACATTATACAGTCATAAATTGCAAATTTCCACATTTTTTTATAATTAAATCTGTATTAATTCTGATACATTTATTTCATTTTATAATCGTTAATAAAATGTCTTTTCTATGGCAGATATAACGTATTCTGACTTAATATTATTAAGCTGGACAATATTAATATTAGTTATCTTATCTTTATTAATATAACCATTAATAATATCCTCCCCCTTATCATTCTTCTCATACCTGAACTCTGTATCTGATATCGTGAGAGCTATTCCCTGTCCTGTATATTTGGAATATGCTTCCTTTAATGTCCATATTCTAAGAAAACGATTCTCATCTTCGCCAATCCACCGACATTCATTATCAGTAAAAAATCTTCTGGCAACCTTTAAATAATTCTTTCTTGTATGCTCTATATCCACACCAACTGCATTTTCTGATATGGCGCATACAACATAATCTCCTGTGTGGGAAAGATTAAAATGTATATTCTTATCCGCATACTCCGGCTTATTATTCGCAGTAAGTTTGATATCATAATCATAAGCCTTATCATATCCGCTGATAAGCTTATTTATATCTATATCATATTCCGAATTACTTTCCCATAAATGTCCTGCGTGGATATTCTCTCTTTCCCGCTTGGAAGCCTCAATTAGATAATTCTTATCTACACAATTCCCAGTTATATAATTATGAGCTATATAATTCCCAGCTTCATAAGAAGAAGCCCTGCAACAAGGCTTCTCCTCTTATCTTCCATATATTGATATCTGTCAATCTTCTCCTGCCTGTACTCTGGCACAAGCATTTTCCCAGTGTTAAACATATCCTCGGTTATATCAGATATGTCCGTTATATACAATCTCATATTCTTCCTATGCTGTTGCTGTATCGAACTGGCTCTCATATAAGTTCTTATAAAATCCGCCAGCCGCAAGCAGTTCTTCGTGATTACCCTTTCATAACAAGTATAACATCTGCTGACTGTATTGTAGAAAGCCTGTGGGCAACTATAAAGCTTGTTCTTCCTTCCATAAGCTTGTTAAATGCGTTCTGAATTTTTATTTCAGTTCGGGTATCTATAGATGAAGTTGCCTCATCAAGAATAAGCATTGGTGGTCTTGTAAGCATAATTCTTGTTATGCACAAAAGCTGCTTCTGCCCCTGTGAAAGACTTCCTCCGTCCTCACCAATCGCTGTATCAAACCCATTAGGAAGACGCTTTATAAATCCGTATGAGTATGAAGCCTTAGCTGCCTCAATAATCTCTTCTTCTGTGGCATCCGGCTTTCCCATAGTGATATTCTCCCTGATAGTTCCTGCCTTAAGCCATGTTTCCTGTAATACCATACCAAAACCGTGTCTTAATGAATATCTTGTCATATCCCTTATATCAACACCTGATACATCTATGCTTCCTGAATTAACATCATAAAACCTCATTAAAAGGTTGATTACTGTTGTCTTACCACAGCCTGTAGGACCTACAATCGCAATCTTCTGTCCCTTCTTAACGTGAAGTGTGAAGTCCTCTATAAGCTTTCTGTCTGGTGTGTATGAGAAGTATACGTTATTAAGGTCTACCCTGCCATCAATATCTGTAACACTAACTGCTGATGGTGCATCTGGAATTTCTGGTTCTTCCTCTATAAGCTCGAACATTCTTCCTGCACACGCAATGGCATTCTGAAGCTCTGTTATAACGCCTGATATTTCATTAAAAGGCTTAGTATACTGTGTAGCATAACTTAAGAAGCTTGATAACTGTCCAACTGTTATGCCTCCGCCTATTGCAGAAAATGCACCTGCAACAGCTACTGCTGCATACACAAGGCTGTTGACAAATCTCGTCGATGGGTTAGTTATTGATGAGAAGAATATAGCTCTTAAAGAATACTTCTGTAATCTTTTATTAATCTCGTCAAATTCTTCTACTGCCCTTTCTTCATAGCCGTATGCCTTTACAACCTTCTGTCCGCCAATCATCTCATCAATAAATGCCGTCTGCTCACCTCTTGTTTCTGATTGGAGCTTGAACATTGAAAATGTCTTCTTAGCAATAAAGCTTGCAACAAATAATGAAACCGGGGTTATAACAACAACTACAAGTGTAATCTTTACATTTATTGTAAGCATAAATATAAGTGTTCCTGCAATTGTAAGCACACCTGAAAAGAACTGTGTAAATCCCATTAAAAGACCATCTGCGAACTGGTCGACATCGGCAATTACACGGCTTACAATATCACCATATGACTGTGCGTCAATATATTTAAGAGGAAGCTTCTGTAACTTTTCCATAGCCTCATCTCTTATATCTCTTGTAACGTGGTAAGTTATCTTATTATTGCATATATTCATTATCCACTGTGACAGTGCTGTTATGGCAACAACAATTCCTATTGTTATAAGCACCTTTGTTATGCCTGCAAAATCAACATTGCCCGGTCCTATAATATGGTCAATTCCTCTACCAACAAGAATTGGCACATACAATGTAGAAGCAACTGTTACAGCAGCCATAAGGATTGATATAACAAGAAATCCACTATATTTCTTTATTCTTTTTAATACTTTGCCAAGCGTAGACTTCTGCGCTTCTCTTTTATCCTTATTATCTTTCATAACTAATCTCCATTCTGACCTATGACTTGAACTGTGAATTATATATTTCCCTGTATACTTCACAATTCTCCAAAAGTTCTGTATGTGTACCTATTCCTGCAACCTCACCATCATCAAGCACGATAATTTTATCTGCGTGCATAAGTGATGCTGAACGCTGTGATACTATAAATACTGTAGGATTATTAGGCATCGTTCTTATAGACTTTCTAAGTGCCGCATCTGTAGCAAAGTCAAGAGCTGATGCACTGTCATCAAGAATAAGGACATCTGGCTTTTTAACAACTGCCCTTGCAATTGTAAGTCTTTGTCTTTGTCCACCTGAAAGGTTCTTACCACCCTGTTCAATCATATAGTCAAGGCGGCCTTTCTTCTTATCAACGAATTCCTTCGCCTGTGCTATTGCAAGTGCATCATCTATCTCTTTATCTGTAGCATCTGCCTTAGCCATCTGGATATTCTTTCTTATGCTTCCTTTGAATAATACTGCCTTCTGCATTACTATTCCGACTTTGTCCCTTAACTGTTCTATATTAATATCTTTAACATTAGTTCCATTTATTAATACTTCGCCACTGGTTGCATCATAAAACCTTGGTATAAGTCCGACAAGACTTGACTTACCTGAACCAGTACCACCTATTATACCGATAGTCTGTCCCCTGTAAGCCTTAAAATTAACGCCGGCAATACTTGTATCACCAGCTCCATTATACTTAAGGGCAACATTCTTAAATTCTACGACAGGAACATTTTCTTTATATGCTGATAAATCCATACTGCCATCCTTCATACTTGGCTGCACTTCAAATATTGACTCAATTCTTCCTGCACAGGCAAGAGCCTTAGTTATATTAATTACAAGATTAGCAAGCTTGATAAGCTCAACAAGTATCTGTGACATATAATTGTAAAGGGCTACAACCTGTCCCTGCGTAAGACCACCTTGATTAACTCTTATCGCACCAACCCATATAAGTGCAATTATTGAAACATTAACAACTGTGTAAGTAAGAGGATTCATAAGACCTGAAATCTTACCTACGAACTTCTGCAGATGATTAAGTTCTTCATTCTTATTCTTAAAACGTGCAAATTCATCGTCCTGCTTATTAAATGCTCTTATTACTCTTACACCTGTAAGATTTTCCCTTGTTATTCCAAGGATTGTATCAAGACCTGCCTGTACCTTCTTATATAAAGGTCTTGTTCCTATCATAATTCCAAATACTATAACGGCAAGGACTGGTATAGCTGCGACAAATATAAGTGCCGCCTTGACATCTATTGTAAATGCCATAATCATAGCACCAAATACAATAAATGGAGAACGTAAGAATAATCTTAATACAAGATTAACACCATTCTGAATCTGGTTAATATCACTTGTCATTCTTGTCATAAGAGTTGACGTTCCAATGTCGTCCATCTCCGTGAACGAAAGTGACTGTATATGCTTGAATAAAGCATGCCTTATTCCTGTAGCACAGCCAACTGCCGCCTTGGCACTGAAATACTGTGCTGTTATTGAACATACAAGACCTATAATTGCAAGGCCTAAAAGCATAAGGCACATTTTTACTATATAAGCTGTGTCCTGCTGTCCTATGCCCCTGTCAATTATAGAAGCAACTACCAATGGAACGAATAACTCAAAGAGTGCTTCAAGCATTTTAAAAAGTGGTGCTAACACACACTCTTTTTTTAATTCTTCCAGATACTTTAGAATCATCTTCATTACTCTTTACCTCACTTGTCCTTATCTTTAAACAGCCAATGGATTATCTTACTCTAAATCTATAAGCTCTGATAAAAGATTCTCATATGCATACGCTCTCTTGCTCATAAAATATTGATTATACACTTCATAATTATAATATGAATGTTCATACTGTCTTGAATACAGATGAGCAAGGTCTACCTTCCGTGTAAATGAAAGTTCTTTGTTATTATACCACCAGTCAGCAATATTCAGCATTTTAATTGCAATTATTCCAACAATACCGCCCTTGACTTTTAAAAGCAGATTATAATCATATACTGAATCAAGAAAATATCTGTACAGATAATACATAAGAAGCTGTTCATATTCAGTTTCATCTTCCTTGTGGTATTCGTCAAATTCCTTCACAACAGCCCTGAACTGCTCTGCACTTGTACATTCCTCAAAGAAATTATTAACTTCCTCTGTGTATATATTCCAATCTTTATTAATAACTTCCATTCCCTCAAAACTTTCAAAGAACTTTCTTATATGCTTATATGTATCTTTCTTTCCAGCAGCAATACGCCTTGCCCTGTTTAACTTATTTTCCCTGTAGTCTTCCTTGGCAAAACGTCCACATACACCTACTATAAGTTCATCTCTTTCTCTATCAAGATAATCCTGTATATTCCTTGCAAACATCAGTATAAGCACGCATCTTTCCATTATCGTGTAATCTCTGTCCGTGGCTATATTATAAGCTATAATTCTTGCCTGCCTTAACTGTACAAAGGTAAGTGGGTCTATATCATTGTAGCTGTCAATCTGTTCCCTGTTCTTTACCTCTCTGAATTTAAGCTCGTCCTTATATCCTAATATAAGCTCACCTGCTGTCTTACAGGATGGTGCAATTCCAATCTCCCTTGTATTACCGTATTCATTAATAAATCTTGGAAACTCTGCACACGTTTCACACAGCTTATCCTTACCAAGCTTGATATAAATCTCACACAAATTCTTCTTATTAAGAAATGGACATCTTCCCTCTTTTAGCGTAAATGTACAACCACCATCTTCAGATGGCACCATAACACTTCTTAACTTATTGCCAAATGACCCAATCACTCTCCTATACTGCTTGTACGACTCTTTATCAACATCAACATCCCAGCCTGCACAGCATGTATCCGTACATTCTCCCGCTATACATTTAAAATTCTTATAATAATCTGGTGTAACTATCTTCATTTAAGCCTGCTCTGCCTTTCTTTTAGTGTACTTCTACTTTATATATCCTAAGATATTCATACAATTTAACCCTTTATATTTTCTAATATTCGTGTATTTTCTAAACCTGCTGTGTCTTTCTGCCTGTTATAAGTGAATATATTGAAGTTATTGTAAGCACAGCAAATACTGCCACTCCAATAAAAAATGTATAGAACATATAAGGATTATTCTGTAAAAACACTGCAGCTGACGATGTATACACATCATTAAGTGTCACGCTTACTCCAAGTATATTGGCATACTGTGGATATTTCACCATTGTAAGCATTGCAAAATAATACACAGCTATAAGCTCTGGCACACTGCATACAAGTGAAACAGCTATGCTTATTGTCCTTATAATAAATGTATTATTATTCACCAGCTTTCTTGCAAGCACGCTGAATACTACCGAAGCCACCATAAATACCATAAACATAACATAATCATCAACCATCGAAGCTACCCTGTTAAACATATCTTCTCCGGATATTCCCTTATAAGTAATCATCAGCACATAGAAATTATATATCGTCCTTATTCCCATAAAAAATGCACCAATAATAACAACCCTGAATATAATATTTATAATCTTATTATCATTATTCTTCATATAATTCCTCATCTCCTTTAGTAATCACGCTATCTTTATATTTTACATTATTTCTAATATAATTCAATATTTATAATTTTACTTTTTATCATTGAAATATGATACATAATCTGTGTATAATTATAACATTATAATTAAACGAAAGGATTAAAATGATGAACACTAAAAAGCTCTCAACATTCAAACGCCTTTTTATGCTCTCTGTTGTGCTTGTGTTAAGCCTTGCAAGTACATTGACACTTACTGCCTGTGGCAGTAAAATTCCAGAGAACACTGTATTTTCAGTAGATGACCTTGCTGGAAAGTCAGTCGGCGTACAGCTTGGAACTACAGGTGACATATATGTTTCCGATATGGAATCTGATGGTTCAGGAACTAAGGTTGAACGATACAATAAAGGAAATGATGCAATTCAGGCTCTTAAGCAGGGCAAGATTGATGCTGTTGTAATTGATGCACAGCCAGCTAAAGCATTTGTTGCTGCTAACAACGAACTTATGATTCTTGATGAAGAATTTGTTACAGAAGAATATGCTATATGTATTGCCAAGAACAATTCATCACTAACAGAAAAAGTCAATGAGGCGTTAAATGTCCTTATTGCCAACGGAACAGTTAATACAATTATCAATAATTATATTGGTGAAAATGCCTCTAAAGAGGCATATGTACCTACAAGCTCAGGTTCTAACGGAACTCTTACTATTGCTGTTAACGCTTACTTTGAACCTTATGAATATTACAGCAATGGCAAGGTGTGTGGTATTGATGTCGATATTTCCAATGCCATAGCTGATTACCTTAATATGAAGATTGATGTTGAAGATATGGAATTTGATTCAATTATTACTGCTGTATCTTCTGGAAAAGCAGATTTTGGTATATCTGGTATTACTGTTACAGAAGAACGTCTGAAGAATATTGATTTCTCAATCCCTTACACAACTTCAAGCCAGGTTGTTATCGTAAGAAATAATGATGTTAAAGCTTCTGGTTCTAGTTTTGCTGATAAATTCAAGAGTGATTTCATTGATGATGCAAGATACCAGTATCTTCTCACAGGTTTAAGAAATACTCTTATTATTGCAATATGTGCCGCACTTATCGGTATTGTAATAGGTTTCCTTATTGCAATCGTACGTTCTAACCACGATAAGACAGGTAAGATGAAGGTGCTTAACTTCCTCTGCAACATTTATCTCACAGTTATACGAGGAACACCTACAATGGTACAGCTGCTTATTATATACTATGTAATATTCAGCTCAGTACATATTAACAAGATTGTTGTTGCACTCCTTGCCTTTGGTATTAACTCTGGTGCTTATGTTGCCGAAATCTTCCGTTCAGGTATTATGTCAATTGACAACGGACAGTTTGAGGCCGCACGAAGCCTTGGTCTTAACTATAGACAGACTATGATTCAGGTAATACTTCCACAGGCATTTAAGAATGTACTTCCAGCACTTGCCAATGAATTTATCGTACTCTTAAAAGAGACATCAATAAGTGGTTATATCGGTCTTAACGACCTTACCCGTGGCGGTGATATTATCCGAAGCATAACTTATGATCCAATGCTTCCACTTTTCGGTGTTGCACTTATATATCTTGTACTTGTTGTGATTCTTTCATCACTTGTAAAGAAACTTGAAAGGAGATTAAGAAGCAATGAACGACACTAATGTAATTCTTGAAGTAAAAAATCTTAAAAAGACATTTGGCGACCACGTTGTACTTAAGGACATTAATACAACTATTACCAAGGGCGAAGTTATTGCCATAATAGGTCCTTCCGGCTGTGGTAAATCTACATTTTTAAGATCACTTAATCTACTTGAAGTTCCTACCTCAGGACATATCATATATGAGGGCAATGACCTCACAGAAAAGGGTGTAAATGTTGATAAATTAAGACAGAGCATTGGAATGGTATTCCAGCATTTTAATCTCTTTCCTAATATGACAATCAAGAAAAATATCACTCTTGCACCTACACAGTTAGGACTTATGAGCAAAGAAGATGCTGACAAGAAAGCCTTAGAGCTTCTTGAACGTGTTGGCCTTTTAGACAAAGCTGACTCTTACCCTGATATGTTATCTGGTGGACAGAAGCAGCGAGTTGCAATAGCAAGAGCTCTTGCTATGAACCCAGAAATTATGTTATTTGATGAACCTACTTCTGCCCTTGACCCTGAGATGGTTGGTGAAGTACTTGCAATTATGAAAGAGCTTGCCGCAGATGGTATGACTATGATGGTAGTTACACACGAGATGGGCTTTGCAAGGGAAGTCGCTACACGCTGTATGTTCATTAATGAAGGTATGATTGAAGAGGACGAAGCTCCTAAGGAATTCTTTGATAACCCAAAGAGTGCACGACTTAAAGATTTCTTATCTAAAGTATTATAATAATAATATCCAAAAGCTTATTTTAATATTTTAAGAATTAAGCTATAATAAATAATAGTAATTAAGGCAGGTGTTAATTATCATATAATCTGATGTATAATTAACACTTGCTTTATTATTTAGTACTTGTACTAAAGATTAATAAATCACATCGAGGAGGAGCTATATGGAACAATTCAAAAAAGACCTGATTACAACAGGCCGTCCCAGCTTTATTCCAGCACTAATATTGGGAATAATCGCTATTATATCAGCAGTTACCGGAATTGCTTTTGAATTCAGCCGTTATGATAATTTCGACCCAACACATAAAGGTCTTGCACAGCTTAACGCTATATATCTTATGGGACCATTCGCCGAGGAGACTACTAATGGAAAAGTAACTGCAAGATATTATATTGCAGAGGACACCAATGGATATTTATGTGTGATAAGCACTAACAAGAATACTTCAGTACCTGTATATGGACAGGATTTTACTGACGGCAATGACATTTACTCTTTCACACCACAGACACTTAAAGGTAACAGAGTTAAAATATCTGCAAAGCTTGCTTCCTACCTAGTTAAATACTTCAAAGACTCAGGTCTTGGTATTACTACTTCTAACTACACTGATTACTTTGGAAGCTATTATCTTGATACTAATTACAACCGGCACCAGCTCTCTATTGTATTTTATATATGTTCCGGCATAT
>ERZ780212.2453-NODE-2453-length-11776-cov-2.882433_pt1 | contig 11776 bp, 9 predicted proteins | sample MGYA00511364_ERZ780212 | MGnify/ENA primary metagenome ERZ780212 (study PRJEB29588, sample SAMEA2147991) | human gut metagenome | biome: human gut; feature: human-associated habitat; material: faeces | place: Denmark | collected 2008/2010 ...
TCAGATAGGTCATCTCATACAATCCGATATATCCCAGAGACATGGTGGAATAACCGTTGTGCAGGTATTTGTCGATGGTCTCACCCTTCTTCAGACGGGCGATGGCGCCGTACTGCCAGTGGATGGGGCTCACATCGGATACCACGCCCTCCAGTGCCTTATGACGGCACATCAGTGCTTCATAGCACAGCTCCAGACGCTCATCCAACAGTTTCCAGAACTTCTCCTCATTTCCTTTTGCCAGGATACCGATCTGGGGCAGGTTGATGCTGACAACGCCCTGATTAAAACGGCCTTCCCACTTGTACTCTCCGTTTTCATCCTTCCATGGAGACAGGAAGGAACGGCAGCCCATGCAGGAAAATACATTGCCCTCGTAGTTCTCACGCATCTTCTTGGCAGAGATATAGTCGGGGTACATTCTCTTAGCAGAGCACTGTGCGGCCAGCTTGGTCACATAGTCGTATTTTCCGCCCTTTAAGCAGTTATTTTCGTCCAACACATAGACTAACTTCGGGAATGCGGGAGTCACATAGACACCCTTCTCATTCTTGGTTCCCTCAATGCGCTGGCGCAGGATCTCCATAATGATCTGTACGGTCTCTTCCACATATTCGTCGTTCTCGTCAATATGCAGGAACAATGTCACGAACGGAGACTGTCCGTTGGTGGTCATCAGTGTATTGATCTGGTACTGGATGGTCTGTACGCCGGATTTTAATTCATCGTGCAGACGCATCTGTACGATCTTATCCTTGGCTGCCTGATCCAGGGTATCTCCGAACTCGTCCTCCAGCTGTTTTGCAAATTTTTCCCTGCTCTTACGCAGATATTTTCCCAGATGCTTGATATTCACACTCTGACCGCCATACTGATTGCTGGCTACGGCTGCGATGATCTGGGTGGTCACGGTACATGCCACCTGGAAACTCTTGGGAGATTCGATCATTTTGCCGTTGATGGAAGTACCGTTGTCCAGCATATCCTTGATATTGATCAGACAGCAGTTGAAGATCGGCTGGATAAAATAATCCGCATCATGGAAATGCAGCACACCGTTGTCATGTGCCATGGCAATATGCTCCGGCAGAAGCAGACGTCTGGTAACATCACGGGACACTTCACCTGCAATATAGTCTCTCTGTGTGGATGCCAGTCGGGTATTTTTATTGGAATTCTCCTCTGCCAGCTCCTTATTCTCATTCCGGATCAGTTTTAAAATAGATTCATCCGTGGTGTTGGATTTGCGGAGCAGACTTCTCTGGTAACGGTATACGATATACTTCTTCGCCAGGGTATATTTGTTGTGCTCTACCAGATGTTCTTCGATCATATCCTGAATATGCTCCACGGTCTGGGTCTGTCTGCCCTCCTGCTGCACATCCTCCAGGATCTCTTCAATCAACCCCTCACTGGCACGATACCGCTCCTCCACTTCATTGTTGGCCTTATGGATTGCTTCCCGGATCTTCTCCTCTTCATAAGGCACTACTCTGCCGTCTCTCTTCTGAATCTTCATTGCTGTTTCCCTCACTTTATATCATTCCCATCGAGATGCGAATTCCTGCATAAGCCGAAAGAAAAGCCGCATCGGAAGCAAGTTCCCGATACGACTGTCTACGCAAATCATAGCATGTTACTAGATTTTGTGTTTCACGATTCATTTCGCATCTACATCTTGTATATTTATTATAGTGAGGAAACCCGGAAAAAGCAAGTACCTTTTTTAAAACATTCCTCTTCCACCATACCCTCCGAAGCACAGACCGCCACCACCGCAGCACAGATTGCAGAACACGTTCGCCAGACAGATTTTCAGGCACAGGTCATTCCCACTCGCGTTGGGATAGCCATAGGCTGCCTGTCTGCTCTCATACCACTGTCCCCCGCTCTGTAGTCTCTGCAGGAGCATCTGGTATTCCATATTCTGGGGATCCAGCGCCACCGCCTTGTTTGCATGTTCCAGCGCTGCTACATTATTTCCAAGGCCCATGTGTGCCATGGCACTGTAGTAATACCATCTGGCCGTCTTCTCATGTTCTCCCATGCCGTCCAACGTATTTCTGGCCTCTCTGTAATAGCCGTTTCTGAGATAATTACCGGCTGCCCGCAGTCTGGGCTCTTCTTCATAGCCAGAAGTCTGCTGTTGCCAGCCTGCCTGCTGCCAGAAGTCTCCAAATCCCTGACCGTAGCCGCCATATCCCTGGCTTCCACCGTAGCCGCTTCCGCTACCACCATAGCTCTGCCTGCCATATCCGCCACCGTAACTGTAGCCTTCGGTCCGCTCCTTCATGATCTGCTGGTAGGCTGCCTGGATCTCCTTGAACTTTTCTTCCGCCTGATCCCTATTGGGATTGTTGATATTGGCATCGGGATGGTATTTCCGGCTCAGTGCCTTATATGCTTTTTTTATTTCCTCCTCGGAGGCATCTCTGCTCACTCCCAGAACACTGTATGGATCATAAGTCATTTCCCGTTACCTCTTTTGCACTGTCTTTCATCCGTTTCTTCCGCACGATCTCATAACGGCACCATACACCGGAATACAGAATATTCCGCAGAATATCCACATTCTGTAAAATAGGAAGCTGTTCGAACTCCTTACAGCACTCCGACATCATCATGGTCAGGATCTGCCGGCATTCCTCCTCAAAGCCCGGTTCCTCATACCGTTTCTTTAACGGATTATAGGTTCCTTTTTTGAGGTCCTGCTCGATATCCTCATAGGCATCCAACAGATAAATGAATTTTCCCAGGAAAAATCCAAGTCTCTCCAGATTGTCCTTCCACTCATCCTCACGACAGGATACAATCTGTGCCATGACTCTGCCAAACAATCCCGCCATGGTATCAATGTCCGCATTGCCCTGCTTTTCCGCATCCGCAAAATCCTGCATGGCCAGTGAGATATTTCTTACTTTTTCCTGATATAATAACGGTTTTTTACGGAATTTTCTTCCCAACAGATAACTGTACACCAGTCCCTTCAGACTATGCTCGTCCTCCCAGTCGTCCTCCGCTTTATAGCAGGAAAAAAGCACCGTCATATCTGCCACATAATCCGTAAACAGATTTCTTCTTGTGGGATGTTTTTCCAAAGGATGGGCCACACATCTGCACTGGGCCTCCTGCTCCTCCGGTTCATATAAGCCGGTGAGCAGCATCAGGATAAAAGTCATATCGTAATTCAGAGAAAGCTGCCCCAGGACACCGTAACGTTCCTTCAGGCTCTGACACAATCCGCAATAATAGGATCGATAAACATCATACTCCTTAAATTTCATTTCCGACTGATTGATCACAATATATCCGAACATCTGGCTCACCACCCTTTCCTATATTTCTGTATTCCAATTTTCATTTTCCGTGATCCTGCCACAGGATTTTCCCGTCAGGTCTTGCGGATAAATTCTTCACCGCATTTTCTGCACCGGATTGCGATCTTCCCCTTATGTCTGGGTACCCGAATCTTCTGTCCGCATTTCGGGCATTTATAGATCTTGTACTCCTTACGACCGGCAATAGCCTTTTTCTTTCGCTGCCACCATCCGCGAACCTTCATTTCTTTCTTCAGATACCACTGGTTCTCGGCACTCCTCTTACTCAGGTCTTTAGAAAACATCCGGTAATACGCATAGACTAACAGGGCCAGAGCCAGCACATAAAATATTCTCAGACCAAAAAAAGAGAGCGTCAGGCAGACCAGAGCCACAATCATCAAAAACTGATTGAAGCGGTCGTTGCCATAACGCCCCCACATGAAACGCTGTAACTTCTCTTTCATGAAGTACCACCTTTCGTCCGCCACCATACAGGGGACACATTATCCAAATCTTTCAGAGTCTCCTTCACGAAGTCTCCTCTGAATGTTACCTACATTATGGTATGCCGAAAGGCAAAAAGCAATTAACTAAGTATAAACTTTTGTAAAAGAACTATTATTTATTCCACAGTTCCTGGGCCCGTTCATCCCAGTTTTTCGCGTATTCTGCGCACTTTCCGCACAGATGCTCCACAGACTCCGGTGACTGTAAATCAGTGGAATGTGCTCCGGTCTCATGCACCATATGCTGTAAGATTTCCGGATTTTCCAGCATCGGGCAGGGCTTTAAGTGATTGCAGTTGAAAGGCTGGTTCGCACGGTATGCCATAAACAGTGGCTGCTTCAACGCAGTCAGCAGATCTACTTCCTTGATATTGGCACCGGAATAATGGATGAATACACAGGGCTCCACATCGCCGTTTGGATTGATATGGCAGTAGTTTCTGCCGCCTGCGATACATCCGCCCACATATTCTCCATCGTTCTGGAAATCGAAGGCAAAGATAGGTTTTCCGCCCTTCATGGCACGGATTTCACGAATACGGTGATACATATATTCTCTCTGGTCCGGATCTAAGAGCAATTCGGTAGATGCATCATTGCCTACGGGCATATAATGGAAATACCAGCTGAATCTGGCACCTTTTTCAATGATCATATCCAGGAATTCATCACTGGTGACTACTTTATAGTTCTTGCTGGTATAGCAGATGGAAGTTCCGAAGATCAGACCGTACTGCTTCATCAGATCCATGGCATGCATTACTTTATCAAACACGCCCTTGCCGCGGCGTAAGTCGTTCACTTCGTCGAAGCCTTCCAGACTGATAGCTACGGAGAAGTTGCCTACCCGCTTCATCTCCTGGCAGAATTTCTCATCGATCAGCGTGCCGTTGGTAAATGCATGGAAGCCACAGTCATCGTGTTTCTCGCACAGACGGATGATGTCATCCTTTCTGACCAGAGGTTCGCCACCGGTGAAGAAATACAGATAGATACCAAGTTCCTTACCCTGGGTAACGATGCGATCCATATCCTCAAAACTCAGGTTCAGGCGGTTGCCGTACTCGGCAGCCCAGCAGCCCTTGCAGTGCAGGTTGCAGGCGGAAGTCGGGTCGAACAGCAAAATCCACGGCATGTTGCAGTCGTACTTCTTGCGCAGCTCCATGACGTAGTTGTAGCCTGCGAACATACCCTCGTACACGAGGTTCAGGGTGTTCATCTTCAGGATATGGGGGTCGATCTCATTGATGGCCTTGTAGGCGTACTCCATCCACTTACTGTTGGGGTCGGACACGAAGGAGCGGACCTTGTCCCAGTCGGCATCGGGGTAACGGTGAGCCAGCAGGGGCTGCGCCAGGTTGACGAGCTTGACAGCCTGCTCGGCCATATGTTCAGGGCCTTTGCCGCGCACTGCGTTGATGGCGGCATCAATGGCAGCGCTGAACGCTGCACGCTGGGCGGCATGAACCACTTTATTCATCGGCATGATAGATTGCTCTCCTTTTCTTTCTCCGTTTTATGGCCTTATTTTATGCTTTTTCGCGGCGTTGTGTACATAGACAAAAGCCGGGGAGTGTTCAATTTAAAGCCCGCAAACCGCGCCGCTATGGGCAAAACCAAACATTCCGGCTGAATTGTCATACAAAACCCGCCGCAGTTTTTGCGGCGTGGCAGTGAAATATTTGGACTTTTTGTCGGAAATGTGCTACAATGATTACACGTAATTTTACCACCGATAAAGCAGGAGAATTGCTATGCCGCGTTCCAATCAGACAAAACATCTGCTGGCCCAGAGCCTGCAGGAATTGATGGCTACGACCCCGCTGGAAAAGATCTCGGTCAATGATATCGTTGACCACGCAGGGGTGGGCCGCAACACCTTCTACTACCATTTTGAGGATAAATACGACTTAGTGAACTGGTATTTCCAGAGCGGCATCACCCAGTTTTTGGTAGAGCGCAGCGCCTATTCCAGCTGGGATTCCCTGCTAACAGCACTGGAAGCCTATTTCCTGGAAAACAAAGTGTTCTACTGCAACGCCTTGGCCTACAACGGACAGAACAGCTTGCAGCAATATATGTTCGATTATCTCTGCTCCATCTTTGCGCAGAATGCGCGGGAGCTGAAAGCGGATATCCCTGCCGAGGAGGCAGCAAAAATCGGCCAGTTCTTTTCCGGCGCGATGATGGGCGTGCTGATTCCCTGGGTGTTCGGCGGGATGAAGAGCAACACCCTGGCGGCGGTATCCGATTTGGCCATTCCGCTGTTCAACCACGAGATCATGCAAAGCCTGCTGCGCGGCGAAACACAATAAACAAAGCGACCCTGTACCCGATTTTACCATCGGTACAGGGTCGCTTTTTGTTGAAGTATGCGAACTTTTCAGCCCAACTGCAGCGGGAAGGTCTCCCCTTCTGCCAGCACGGAGCCGAAGGTCATATGCTCGGAAATGCGGTTGTTCAGGTATTTGACATCGCCGTCCCAGTCCAGCAGCAGAACCGGCTTGCCGGTCTCCATGCGGCCATCCACGATACTGCGGCGCAGCTTGTGGGAGCTTTCCGCCGAAATACCGGGCTTGCGGGCGTACATACAGAAAAGTGTTTCCTGAGCAATGCTCTCGAGCCAATCGTCCTGTGTGACCTCATCAACGGTGTCATCGTCCACAAGCACCGTCAGAGCATAGAACATTTTTTGCGCTTTTAGGCGACGGGCGGCGCGGCAGGCCTCCGCCGTCAGTTCCGGCGTCTGCAATAGCGGCATGACGACGAGGTTGCGGCAGGCCGTCAATGCGTTGACGCAGGCATCATCCAGCGCGGCGGGGTCGGCCAGCAGGCCGAAAGCACTCTGCGGGTTGGCCTTAGCAAGCGATACGGCCTGCACAGGGTCGTTGGCTGTGGCATCCAGCAGCCAGACGAAGTTGCCTTTTTTTGCCGCCTTGGGTACCATATCTGCCAGGCGTTCGTCGCCGCAGCGGGCCGCCGTGATCCAGGCGATGGGCTTGCCGTCCACGTCCGCCTGCTTTTTCATTTCGCTGGCACCGTAGATCAGCCCGCCGAAGCCCATATTAACGCCGACGGTGCAGATGCGGTCCTCCTCCACCGAGTCCAGCAGACGGTGGATCATGCTGTAATAGCAGCTGTCCGTGCGCTGCAAAGCCTTTTGCGCGTAGGCAAAGAAGTCTTTCTGCTGCGGCTTTTTTGCCAGTGTGGCGCACATATCCACATAGTTGCGCAGCTGCCGGAAGCCCCCGCGGCGGATATCCCCCACCGCGCGGTGCGCCAGCGTCATCGTAAAGCTGCGCGTGCTGTTATAATCCATTGCCAAAGCGTTCGCTCGCTTTCTTGTTGATTTAATGTTCAGACACCCATCATGTCACCTTCAGCATAGCAGATGTGGCGAATGATTGCCATAGACAAAAATGCAGGATTGTTTTGAATTTTTACTTTAATTCCACCACAGTTACGCCGTTTTCGCCCTCACCATAGCGGCCTGGGCGGAAACTCTTGACCGCCTTGTGGGTGCGCAGGTGCTTTTGGATGGCCGTGCGCAGTGCACCGGTGCCGTTGCCGTGGATGATGTAGAGCGTCGTCTGCCCGCGCAGCATACCGCTGTCCAGGAACTTGTCCACCTCGTTCAGGGCCTCGTCCACCGTGTAGCCAAGCAGGTTGATTTCCATACTGGCCTTGCGGGATTTATCCAGCTGTACGCGGGTGGAGCGGTGGGGTTCGGCGGGCTTGCGCTTCTCCATCTTGTCCGGTGCGCGCAGGTTGGAAAGCGGCACCTTCGTTTTCATGATGCCTGCGCGAACCTCGACCATATTGTTGCGGTCGGGGCGGGCCGTGACGGTAGCCGTCTGGCCAAGATCCGCAATGACGACCTCCTGGCCGATCTGCACTTCTTTGAGTGGGACGAACTCTTTGACCGGCTTCGGCTTGGCGTCGGTCTTTTTAAGCAATGTCTCGGTGTCCTTGCGGGCAATTTCCCGGGCACGCACGGCACGCTGGGCGGCGCTGGTCTTTTCGTCCTTCTGGATGCGGCGCAATTCATCGGTCAGGCTGTACGCCTCGTTCTGCACCTGCTGCATCAGGTCATGGGCCTGGCGGCGGGCGTTTTCGAGTTCTTCCTCACCTTTTTTAATTAAGGCGTCGCGCTTCTTCTCGGCGCTTTCGAGGGCGTGCTCGGCGTCGTACTTGGCCTGTTCGGCCTCGGCCTGGGCCTCTTTCAGCTGGACTTTCAGATCGTCCAGCTGGGAAAGCACGCTGTCCAGCCGCTTGTCATCGTTGGACATATGATTGCGCGCAGCATCAATGATTTCTTCCGGGATGCCGAGCTTGGAGCTGATAAGGAACGCGTTGGATTTGCCCGGCACGCCGACACTGAGTTTATAGGTGGGCATCAGCGTCTCCACGTTAAATTCGCAGCTGGCATTGACGACGCCGGGAGTTTCCAGCGCGTAGACTTTCAGTTCTGCGTAGTGGGTCGTCGCCATCAGCAAGCTGCCCTGGCGGCGCAGCCGTTCCAGAATGCTGACAGCCAGCGCTGCGCCCTCGGCGGGGTCGGTGCCCGCACCTGCCAGATCCAGAATGCCGCTGATGCGCTTCATGTGGCCGGAGAAGGTGGACAGGCTCTGCTCGATGCTCTGTTCGTCGCCGATATCCACGAGGTATTCCTCAAAGTGGCAGACGATGCTGCTCTCATGGGCGGGAATCAGAAAACCGTACTGGGCCATGGCGTTGAGCAGGCCTGCGGTTTTTAAGGACACCGTCTTGCCGCCGGTGTTGGGGCCGGTGATGACAAGCGTGTCGTAGTCACTGCCCAGCTCGATATCCACCGGCACGACTTTTTTCTTGTCGATGAGCGGGTGGCGGGCCTTGTTCAGCTTGAAATAGACCTTGTCGCTGACAGCGGGCATAAAGGCGTTCTGCTCGACAGCCAGCCGCGCTTTTGCCAGCAGCAGGTCGATTTTCAGCATAGCATCGTAGCTATACGTGAACTGTGGCTCCAGTGAGCCGACCTGTGTGGAGAAGGACGTCAGGATACGGGTGATTTCCTCCTGCTCCTGGGCGCGCAGCTGCATAATGCGGGCATTGGCCTCGACAACCGCCGTCGGCTCAACGAACACCGTCGCGCCGGTAGAGGAAACGTCATGGATAACGCCGCCCACCTCACCGCGGTACTCGGCGCGGACCGGCACAACATAGCGGCCATTGCGCAGCGAAACAACGGCATCCTGCAGGAATTTGTTGGTGGTGGAGTTGCGGATGATGTTATCGAGTTTGGTGCGGATGGAATCCTCGGTCTGGCGGATTTTGCGGCGCAGATCGTGCAGCGTTACGCTGGCGGTATCGGCCATTTCCTCCGGGGAAAGAATGCTCTCGCTGATTTGTTTTTCCAGCACCGGCTGCGGGGCCAGCGAAAAAAACAAATCGTCGGTGGGAAGCATTTCGTGCTCGCTCAGGCCGTACCACTGGCTCAGGCCCGAAAAGTTGCGCAGCGTCGCGGCAATTTCCAGCAGTTCGCCCATCGAGAGGATGCCGCCCTTGCGGGCGTGGGCGACGATGCGGCGCACCTCGCGCACGCTGCCAAAGCGGGGGCTGCCGTTTTTGATGAGCAGCGCGTTGATGGCGTTGGTCTGAGCCAGGTCGTAGCGCTCATCCTCAATGGTGGGGGCGGGTTCCAGGGCCTGCATCATCTCCTTGGTTTCCTGGCAGGCGCACAGCTGCACAGCCCGGGCAAGGACCTTGTCCAGTTCCAGTGTTGTTTTATAGGCGGTATCCATACAGGGTTTTGGTCTCCTTACTCAAGTACAGTTTTTAAAAAGTCCAGCGTTTTCAGCCCATGTTCCAGGTTTGCCAGCGTGTACTGCTCGCTGACGCGGGAAAGATCTTTCAGGCTCTCGGGTGAAATCTTGAAGCCGAATACTTTTTTATCCTCGACCGTCCAGAAAATATGGCGCATGGCATACAAGGCCCCTGCGTCCAGGTTCGGGATATGGCGCTGCCGCTCGGCACAGTCAGCGCAGAGCAGCAGCCCGCCCACCGCGTCCAGGTAGAACTCTCCCCCTTCGTATTTGCCGCAGCCCGCGCACATACGCAGGTCCGGCATATAGCCCGCCTTGGACAGAGCACGCAGCTCGTAGACGGCTTTCAGCTGCCGCCATGGGTAGCGGCGCTCACCGATCAGGTACAGGCAGTTCAGCAGCAGACGCAGCTGGGCGTCGGCCTCACCTTCCGCCGGTGTGGGGGAAAGCTCCATGGCGATCTCCGCCATATAGCTGGCCAGGGCCATGCCCTCGACCGTGGCAGATACGCCATGAAACACTTTTTTGATTTGCGCCGCGTCCACAAAAAAGTGGCTGCGGCCGCTGGACAGGGAAAATTCAGAGTAACAGAACAGGCCCGTGGCACTGAACAGCGGGCTTTTCATCCGCAGACTGCCCCGGGCCGAGGCCGATATGACCCCCAGGTCAGGCGTCAGGATCGTCAGGATCCGGTCGGCCTCCCCCACCTTGACCTGGCGCAGCACCAGACCCGTTGTTGCAATTTGCATATACGTCCTCCCGTGCTGCGTTCTGTTGTGTTTTATACGTTAGGTAGTCATAAATGCTGCCGGTCTGCGCAAAACGCCGCCAGCCGCCGCGTTGTCCATGCCGTCACCCCCATGGCAACAGGATAGCACAGGCGCGGCGGGGATGTTGGCGGAATAAAGGGCATGGGCAAATATCCGTTACGGCTTGGCGAACCCCAGCGAGTTCAGCTGCAATTCGTTGTCGCGCCAATCTTCGCGGACCTTGACCCAGCACTGCAGGTTGACCTTGACGCCGAGCAGCTCCTCAATATCCATCCGGGCGGCGGAGGCGATTTTTTTGAGCATCTGGCCGCCCTTGCCGATGATCATGCCCTTGTGGCTCTTGCGCTCACAGTAGATGTCCACATCAATGTCGATGAGGTCCTTGTCGGGGCGCTCCTTAAAGCGCTCGACCACAACGGCAATGCCGTGGGGGACTTCCTCACGCAGGAACAGCAGGGCCTTCTCGCGCACGAGTTCGGCGACGAGTTCCTTCTCCGGCATATCGGTGAAGGCGTCATCATCGAAATAGTGCGGGCCTTCGTTGCCGTAGGGCTTGAGCATGGCAAACAGATCGTCACAGCCGGTACCGTCCTTGGCTGAGATCGTGACAATATGATCAAAGCAGCCGAAATCTTCCATTTGCTTTTTGCGGGCCTCCAGCGCGGCAAAATTGTCGAGCAGGTCCACCTTGTTGATGACCGCAATGGCAGGCCCGCCCTTCTGCAGCGCCTTGACCATCGTCAGTTCTGCATCGGTAAACTCCCCTGCCGGCTCAAACAGCATCATCGTCACATCAACATCCTTGAGGCTGGCGGCGGCGGTCTGGGTCATGCGGGCGTCCAGCTTGTTGCGGGCCGCATGGATGCCGGGGGTATCCATCAGCACATACTGCACCGGGCCTTTGGTGATGACGCCGGTGATGCGGCTGCGGGTCGTCTGGGGCTTTTTGGTCACGATTGCGACCTTTTCGCCCACAAGGTAGTTGGTCAGGCTGGATTTGCCCACATTGGGGCGGCCGACCAGCGCCACAAATACGCTGGAGGGCATTTCAGGAATCGGTTTTGCCATTCGGTTGTTTGCCTTTCTCTGTTGAGTTGGAAGAACGGAAAATAAATTTTGTAAAGATGACCAGCGTCAGCACAATGCCCGCCGGGCGTGTGGGCCGCAGGGTAAAATTGGCCCAAAGCGTGCCGAAATGCGGCACAAGCAGGCACACGGCGACTACAAGGGTCCCCAGCGCCATGACGAGCACCGCCCCCGCCGCCATATCCTTGGCCGCGCCCGCAGTCCACCAGTGGGTGGTGTCGGGCTTGTCCACCGCACGCTCAATGGCGGAGTTGACAAGCTCCAGCGCCAGCACCGCCGCCACACAGACGGCG
>ERZ780212.2459-NODE-2459-length-11737-cov-10.034155_pt1 | contig 11737 bp, 10 predicted proteins | sample MGYA00511364_ERZ780212 | MGnify/ENA primary metagenome ERZ780212 (study PRJEB29588, sample SAMEA2147991) | human gut metagenome | biome: human gut; feature: human-associated habitat; material: faeces | place: Denmark | collected 2008/2010 ...
TTAGGGCTTACTCGGGACTTGCACCCGTTAGACAATGCTCATGCCGAGCATACACGAAATATGGACGCACCGAGGTGCGTCCATACATATCGCATATATAATAAGGTAAAGCGGCCACTTGTCGGCCGATACCCTTGACTATCGTTCGAAGGAATGAATGTATGCGTGAAGGGTGCGTCAGCACCCCAACGCCACACATCATTTCCTTGCCAGCTTCCTGTATCGTGTCGCGAACCACAGTATCTCCGCGAAGCACGCCAGCGGGACGATGAAGCCCGCCGCCATCGAGTCCTCATCGGCGATGAAGCCCATCAGCACCGGCGCGATGGCGCCTCCCACGATCGACATCACCAGGTACGACGAGGCCTGCTTCGTATGCACGCCTACGTGGCGCAGCGACAGTGAGAAAATCGTCGGGAACATGATCGACTCGCACAGGAAGCACAGCAGCAGGAAATACCATCCCATGCTGCCCGGCATCAGGATCACCACCGCCATGCAGACGAGGGCGCCCGCGGCACAAGCCGTCAGCACCTTCTCGCCCCTCACGAAGCGCATCAGCCAGCTGCCTGCCATCCGGCCGCCCATGAACAGGCCCATGCCGCCGAACGACAGCCACACCGAGGCTTCCCTTTCCGTCAGCCCCACGTGCTCCGTGGCGTAGTTGATGAAGAAGCTGTTGATGCCCGTCTGTGCCGCCACGTAGAGGAAGAGCGACAGCAGGCCCACGGTGAACGTCGCCGTCTTCCACAGCCTCGTTCCCTTGCCGTCCGTCGGCGTGTCGTCCGCCTCCTGACCGATCTCCGGCAGCCTCACGCGCGAAAACACCACGGCGATGAGCAGCACCAGCGTGCCCAGCACCGCATACGGTGTCGTCACGTCGCCGCCTCCCGCGAAGAGGAAGAATCCTCCTACCAGCGGTCCGCAGATCCATCCCAGTCCGTTGAACGACTGTGCCAGGTTGATGCGCCGCTCGCTGCCCTCCGGCTCGCCCAATACCGTCACGTACGGGTTCGATGCCGTCTCCAGGCAGGTCAGCCCGCATCCGATCACGAACAGGGCCAGCAGGAAGAACTCGAACGACCCTATCCGTCCGCCCGGGATGAACAGCAGGGCGCCCAGACCATATAGCACCAGTCCCGTCAGCACGCCCGTGCGGTAGCCGAAGCGGCGGATGAGCCGCCCTGCTGGCAGCGCCATCACGAAATATCCTCCGTAGACCACCGCCTGTATCAGCGCCGAGCGCGTACGGGTGATCTCCATCGTGTCCTGGAAGTGCTTGTTCAGCACGTCCAGTATGCTGTGCGCCACTCCCCAGAGGAAGAAGAGCGACGTGATCAGTATGAAAGGCACCAGGAAGTTCCTTCCGTCCCTGGTCCTCACCAGTCCTATCTTTTCCATCTTAGCTTCTGCTTATCTCCAGTCCTTTGTCCGACAGGCTCATCTCCACGAAGCGTGCCCGGTCGTTGGGCCGGTTCTCCGTCAGTATGCGCCGTATGCGGGTGGCCGCGTCCGGATCCTTCGCCACCATGTACAGGTAGCCGCCGCCGCCTGCTCCCGGCAACTTGTAGCCCAGGCAGAGGTCGTCGATCTGTTCCGTCAGCGCCTGTACGGCCGGCGGGTTCGTGCCCTCGTCGAGCAGCTGGTTCTGCCTCCACGTCTTCCTTACGAGTCGTCCCATCTCCTCGAAGTCGTTCCGCAGGATGGCGTCATACATGTCCATGGCGTGTCCCTTCATCTGCTCCAGCAGGCGCAGGTGACTGTTCGAGTTGAGGAACATTCCCTTCACGATCTCCGCCAGGATTCCCTTCGCCGTGCGTGTGATGCCCGTATAGTACAGCAGGTGGCATTTCCGGTATTCGTCTCCGGTGAACAGATATTCCGGCAGCCATCTCACCAGCGGTTCCTGGTGCCATCCCGGCCGGGTCTGCAGCAGTTTCACGCCGTGCAGCACGCCGCCGTACTGGTCCTGCCATCCGCCTCCGGTGGTCAGCAGCTGCTCAAGTATCAGCGTGCGGTTGCCAATGTCCTGCTTATCCCAGTTCAGTCCGCAGAAGTCGTTCACCGCGCCGAGCACCGTGGCCGCCAGTATCGAGCTGGTGCCCAGTCCCGATCCTGCCGGTATGGCCGACAGCAGCGTCACCTCTATGCCCGTTCCGAACGCCCTCAGCTGTTCCTCCAGCGAGTCGTAGTGCTCCATCGAGAAGTCGGGATGGAATCCCGCCAGCGTCAGCGCCGCCTTCGGTATCGAGAACGGCGATCCCACCTTGCGGTAGTCCTGCAGCTCCTCGTAGGTCGTCACCACCTCCATCGCTCCCAGGTCGATCGACCGCAGGGTGATGCGGTAGTCCTTCGACGGCTTCACGTACACCTGCAGGGGCGGCTGTCCGTTCAGCTCGATGGCCAGGTTCACCACGTTGCCGCCTTCCATCAGGCTGTAGGGCGGCGTGTCCGTCCATCCTCCCGCGATGTCGATGCGCACGGGGCTGCGGCTCCACACGATCTGGTCCTCATACACCGACAGCTGCGGCCGCTGGCGGTGGTCCGTCGTGCCCGTCAGTCCCCGGCGCATCAGTCCGAACGCCCGGTCCTCCATCGCCTTCGCCTCCGGTCTCCCTTCCAGCTCCAGCACGCGGGCGCGGAACATCGCGTCGCTGATCCGTTTCAGCAGCGGCGCCTCCTCCGGCAGCTCCTTGGGCAGTCCGATGCCCCATTTGGCAAACTCGCCGGCCGCCTCCTGCAGGTCCACCTGGTAGAACACGCTCCGTTCCTCGTTCTCCGCCAGCAGGCTCCAGTCCGCCTTGCGGAACTCCTCCCGCTGTGCGAACAGCCTCCGCAGGTTCGCGTAGGCCGATATCTCGTCGGCCGACACCTTCCGTGCCTTCCGCCATGCCTCCCGTCCGGCCTCCTCCTGTCCGCCGTCCGTCATCCATCGCAGCACCGTTCCCAGCTCCTCCATCGAGTCGGTCACCGGGAAGAGGGCCGCCGACTGCAGGTCCTCACAGCCCCGTATCTCGTCCGCCGTCAGTCCCCGTTCCGCCAGCCATTCCGTCACCGGCCGTCCCAGGTAGAGCGTCGATGCCTCCTTCAGGCTGCCCTTGAACTTGTCGTTGAATCCGTAGGGCCGCGCCACGTATTCCTTCTCGCCCATCGGCACCACGTCGATGCACGTCCCTTCCGGTACGTCCAGCTGCCAGTCGTTGCGCGGCACGCCCGTGATGATGTTCCTGCTGTGCAAGCGCCAGTGCTTGCCGACGAAGCTGTTCTCTATCCACGTCTCCGCGTTCTCCGCCGTCAGTCCGATCTCCAGCTCCGCGTTCTGCACGAACATCGCCGGATGGGCCTTCACCTTGTGCTGCATGATCGCCCGCTGGTCGGTCACGCAGTTCTGCACCGCCAGCGTCGACGAGATCATCTCCCGGCTCGTGCCGTAGTGGTGGAACTCGCCTCCCGGCAGCGGCAGAATCGCCACCTTCAGGCTGTTCAGCTCCCCGTCCTCGATGCGCGGGTGTGCGCCCAGCGCCAGTCCGAACTCCGAGTACATGTCGTAGAAGGTCACGTCGCCGTCCTTGCCCGTCGCATGTCTCACCATCAGCTCCACGGCGCGGTCGCTCAGCAGCCAGATGCCGATGTCCATCAGGAACAGGTAGTCCTGCATCAGTCCCCCCATCTCCTCCACGCTCGGTTTCTGCAGCATGAAGTCGAGCTTCTCCGGCTCCTTCCGTGAGGAGACGAACACGCCGTGGTTCTTCGCCAGCTCCGGGTCGGCCCACAGTCCGTAGCACACCACGTCCGCGTCCGGTATCTCCTGCAGCGGCTCTGTCGCCCGTATGTACACGTCGCCGCTGGCTATCAGCGTGTGCAGTCCTTCCGGCGCCTTGTCCATGATCTCCTCGTACAGCGGCAGCTGCAGCGACAGCAGGTTCTGTGTCAGCCGCTGTCCCCGTGCCCATCTGAACACCGGTATCGGCGTCAGGATCTTTCCCGACGGCGCGTAGCTTGGCAGGCGCCGGCTCTGTCCTCCCGCATGCAGCAGGATGCGCTTCTCCTTTGCCAGCCAGCCGGTCAGGGCGCCCTTGTCGCCCTCTTCCTCCTGGCAGGCCTTCAGCAGCCATGCCGTTCCTCCTCCCGAGCCCAGCTTGTGGCCCACCGGGTCGGAGGTGCAGAACCACTCCTTGTGGTCCGCGTGCATGATATCGTGAAAACACGCCACCAGGTTCGGTGGCAGTGACAATAGTTTCTTCATTGTTCTGTTCCTTAGTTGTGTCGGCTGTCGTTCCTTACAGCTTGAATATCCTGTCCATCAGCTTCCATTTCTCCTGCGAGGTCGCTCCCGGCGCCGCCTTCTGGTATTTCGCCATGTGTGCCTCCCACTCTGCCTGCCGGGGCAGCGTGGCCAGCCGTGCGTAGTCGCGTTCCATGTCGAAGTCGTCCGTCGTGTCCATGATCATGAACAGGCGGTTGCCGTCGATGTAGATCTGCATGTCGATGATGCCTACCTCGCGGATGCCCGCCTTCACCTCGTCCCACACGTGCGCATGCTCTGCCACGTAGGCCTTGATCAGCTCTTTGTCGTTATAGAGCTCCAGTGTCTGACAATATCTCTTCATTCTGTATCTGTGTTTATCGTTTGTACTGTTTTTCCGTATTGGATCTTGCGCCCTGCGTCCCCTGCCGGGATGCACGTACACGACTCGTTAGGTCGTTCGGACTACAAAAATAAAAGAATTTCTCAAGACATCCCTCGATTATGGGATATTTCTTTGTCATTTCCCATCCTTGCTCTCGATAAAATCGTTCCAAGGGCCGCTATGCTACCATACCGTATGATGCATATCTAATGGTATTGCTTGACATCTGGATAGTCTGTTATGTGGACGCACCATAACGCGTCCACATTCATAGTGCATCTATAAAAATCACCTAATAACTATCGGCAGCCCACCGGCTGCCGATAGTATCCTATTTATCGGTTCTTGTACATACTTTCGTAGTACTTCTGGTAGTCACCGCTTGTCACGTTGTCCATCCATTCCTGGTTATCGAGATACCAGCGCACCGTCTTCTCGATGCCCTCCTCAAACTGCAGGCTCGGTTCCCAGCCCAGCTCCTTCTGCAGCTTCGTGGAATCGATGGCATAGCGCATGTCGTGGCCCTTGCGGTCGGTGACGTGCGTGATCAGGTCCATATCCTCGCCTTCCTTTCTGCCCAGGAGCCGGTCCACCGTCTTGATCACCACCTTGATGATGTCGATGTTCTTCCACTCGTTGAAGCCGCCGATGTTGTACGTTGGGCATTCGCCCTTCCTCTGTCGCGACTCGGCAGAACTCAAATTCTTTGAAGTTTGGTTCTGCTCTCGCTGCTCCATCGGTTCAGCTATATAAGCCTTGTGGAAGATCAGGTCGATGGCGCGGGCGTGGTCCTCCACATAGAGCCAGTCGCGCACGTTCTCGCCCTTGCCGTACACCGGCAGCGGCTTGCGGTGGCGGATGTTGTTGATGAACAACGGAATCAACTTCTCAGGGAACTGGTACGGGCCGTAGTTGTTCGAGCAGTTGGTTACGATCGTCGGCATGCCGTAGGTGTCGTGGAAGGCGCGCACGAAGTGGTCGCTCGATGCCTTCGAGGCACTGTACGGGCTATGCGGGTTGTACTTGGTAGTTTCCCGGAAAAATTCTTCGCCGTAGGCCAGATGGTGCTTGCCTGACGATGCCTTGGTCGTGAACGGCGGCTCGATGCCCTCGGGGTGCGTCATCTCCAGTGCGCCGTACACCTCATCGGTAGAGATGTGGTAGAAACGCTTGCCCTCATAGCCCTCAGGAAGACTCTCCCAATAGAGCTTCGCAGCCTGCAGCAGGCTCAGCGTGCCCATCACGTTCGTCCGTGCGAAGGTGAACGGATCCTTGATCGAGCGGTCCACATGACTCTCGGCGGCTAGGTGGATGATGCCGTCGATGTGATGCTGTTCCATCAGCTGCCTGATCGTGTCGAAGTCGCAGATGTCGGCCTTCACGAAGGTGTAGTTGGGCTTGTCCTCGATGTCCTTGAGGTTGGCCAGGTTGCCCGCATACGTCAGCTTGTCAAGGTTGATAATGTGGTAGTCGGGATATTTGTTGACGAACAGGCGGACAACGTGTGAGCCGATGAAGCCCGCACCGCCCGTGATCATGATGTTTCTCTTGTATTCCATTGTATGAGTTTGTTTAATGGTCAGACATTAGTGTTTCAGCGCGCCCATATTCTCCATGCACTTCCTCAGTGAGTCGGTCCAGTAGGGAATGTTGATGCCGAAGGTCTCCTTGATCTTCGTCTTGTCCAGCACCGAATAGGCCGGGCGCTTCACGGGACTGGGGAACTCGTTGCTGTGGCAGGGCTGTATGTCACACGCCGTGTGGCCTGCCAGCTCGGCGATCTTCTTCGTGAAGTCGTACCACGAGCACACGCCCTCGTTGCTGAAGTGATAGATACCTGCCTTGCTGTAGCCCGCCTTGGGAGCCTCTGCGGCATAATCGTCCAGCACGGTCCTGATGGCCAGCGCCAGGTCGTAGGCGTAGGTCGGTGTGCCGGCCTGGTCGAACACCACATTCAGCTGCGGCTTCGTGGCCGTCAGGTTCAGCATCGTCTTCACGAAGTTGTGTCCGAACTCGGAGTAGAGCCATGCCGTGCGGAGGATCACGTAGTCGCAGCCCACGCCCATGATGTTCTTCTCGCCTTCAAGCTTTGTTGCTCCATATACGCCAGTGGGAGTGCCTTTCTGGTCCTCCCGGCAGGGCGTGTTGTAAGGGTCACCGCCGAACACATAGTCGGTGGAGATCTGAATGAGCAGTCCGCCCACCTCCTTCATGGCCTCAGCCAATATCTTGGGAGCGTCGGCGTTGAGCTTACGGCACAGCGCCTCGTCACTCTCCGCCTTGTCCACGTTGGTATAGGCCGCACAGTTGACGATGCAGCCGATGCCGTTGTCCTTCACCATACGGCGCACGGCCTCCGCGTCCGTGATGTCGAGGATCGTCGTCTCCACACCCTCGGGGGCCACCACGTCGGTAAATACATATTGATAGTCCGTATCCTTGCTTACGATGCGCATCTCGTTGCCCAGCTGGCCGTTTGCGCCTGTCACCAGAATGTTCATTGCCTGTTCCTCCTTATTCATTTGTCATACACAAACGGACTCTCGAAGTCCTTCAGCAGCGGGTGTCTCGTGTCCTTCTCGCTCAGGATGGCGTGGTCGGTCGGTATGCGCCAGTCGATGCCCAGGCTACTGTCGAGGATGCTGATGCCGCCGTCGGCCTCGGGATGGTAGAAGTTGTCGCACTTGTACTGGAACACGGCCGTCTCGCTCAGTACGGCAAAGCCGTGGGCGAAGCCCTTCGGGATGAAGAACTGCCGGTGGTTGTCCTCCGTCAGCTCCACGGCCACGTGCTTACCGTAGGTCGGGCTTCCCTTGCGGATGTCCACCGCCACGTCGAGCACCGCGCCGCGCACGCAGCGCACCAGCTTGCTCTGGGTGTAGGGCGGACGCTGGAAGTGCAGGCCGCGCATCACGCCGTACGATGACATGCTCTCGTTGTCCTGCACAAACTCTATATGACCTACCTTCTCGTCGAACTCACGCTGTGAGAAGCTCTCGAAGAAATAGCCTCTCGCGTCCTTGAACAGGCGCGGCTCGATGATCACCACGCCCTCTATCGCTGTCTTGATTACTTCCATGATTCTTTTACTTTCCTGTTATCCTATTGATAATTGTCTTTCAGAGGTTCGGATCTCCCGTCCGTTCCACCTCGTCGATCACCTGCAGCAGGTACTGACCGTACTGGTTCTTCAGCATCGGCCGTGCCACCTCGCGGAGCTTGTCCGCCGTGATCCATCCCTTGCGGAAGGCGATGCCCTCCAGGCAGGCCACCTTCAGGCCCTGCCGCTTCTCGATCACCTCGATGAAGGTGCTCGCCTCGCTTAGCGAGTCGTGCGTGCCCGTATCGAGCCAGGCGAAGCCGCGTCCCAGCGTCTGCACCTTCAGTTCCTTGTCATCTAAAAAGCGCTGGTTCACCGTCGTGATCTCCAGCTCGCCGCGTGCCGACGGCTTGATGGTCTTCGCCACGTCCACCACCTTGTTCGGGTAGAAGTACAGTCCCACCACGGCATAGTTGCTCTTTGGGTGTTCGGGCTTCTCCTCGATGCTCAGGCAGTTGCCGTCACGGTCGAACTCGGCCACACCGTAGCGCTCGGGATCGCTCACCCAGTAGCCGAACACTGTGGCCTTCCTGTCCTCCTCAGCCGTGCGGACGGCTTCCTGCAGCAGTCCGGTCAGCCCACTGCCATGGAAGATGTTGTCGCCCAGTACGAGGCAGACCGAATCGTCACCGATGAACTTCTCTCCGATGATGAACGCCTGTGCCAGTCCGTCGGGCGACGGCTGCTCAGCATACTCCAGCCTTACTCCGAAGTTGCTTCCGTCACCCAGCAGGCGCCTGAACGAAGGCAGGTCTGTTGGGGTGGAGATGATCAGGATCTCACGGATACCTGCCAACATCAATACCGAGATAGGATAATATATCATCGGCTTATCAAAGATTGGAATCAGCTGCTTGCTGATACCTTTTGTGATGGGGTACAAGCGTGTACCGCTACCACCTGCTAATACTATTCCCTTCATTTCCTTTAATGTTTAGTGAGTAGTGTTTATATTTATTTGTATAAATCCACATTGACATCAAAAGGACTATCAAAATCCTTCAACATTGCATGCTTCGTATCTTTCTCTGAGAGATTGGCATGTTCTGTTGGGATTTTCCAATCAATACCAAGGGTATCATCTAAGATACTGATACCACCATCTGCTTCTGGGTGATAGAAGTTATCACACTTGTATTGGAAGACAGCTGTTTCTGAAAGAACAGCGAAGCCATGGGCAAAGCCCTTTGGGATGAAGAACTGGACATGATTGTCTTCTGTCAACTCTACGGCTACATGTTTACCGTAGGTTGGTGAACCTTTGCGAATATCCACTGCTACATCAAGTACTCTACCCTTTACGCAGCGTACCAACTTACTCTGGGTATATGGTGGACGCTGGAAGTGCAGACCTCGCATCACACCATAACTGCTCATTGACTCATTGTCTTGGCAGAAGTGAACACTATGTCCCAGGATTGGGGCAACCTTCTCTTCAAACTCTCGCTCGCTGAAGCTCTCGAAGAAGTAGCCACGAGCGTCGCGGAAGAGGCGTGGTTTAACAATGAGTACTCCTTCTATATCTGTTTTAATAATATCCATATCTCTGTTCTATTCTTATTTTTTATGATTTTTCTTTGCATCCTTCATGGTAATGATTCTACCTGGATGTTCTGTGTCCCATACCGCTGCACCTCCATGCTTGAAATAATCCCAAAGGATAATGAGGAGGGCGAGGACGGAGAGGACTCCGAAAAGTATTAATAAAAGTAATAACATCTTTTTTAATGTATAATTGTTAATGTATAATGTTTAATTGTGATCAAGCTCGCTGTACTTTGAGTGCTGACTCTTGTACTCTGGTACGATCTCCTTCATCTTCTTCACTATTGCCATATCATCGTAGGTGAAGGAGAGCTGATAGAGGTCTTCCTCGTTCTTGCGTGCCAACTCGTATGGATACTCACGAACCTTGGCTACCATGATCTTTGGATGATGGGTTGGAATCGTAGCTTCCTTATCGTTCAGAACTTCCTCGAAGAGTTTCTCGCCATCTCGGAGTCCTACGTACTTGATGTTGATGCCATCTACTCCCGAAAGGGCTATCATACGCTTTGCCAAATCGGCGATGCGGACGGGCTTGCCCATATCGAAGACGAAGATCTCGCCTCCCTTACCCATGGTTCCTGCCTCCAATACCAACTTGCAGGCTTCTGGAATGAGCATGAAGAAACGGATGATGTCAGGATGGGTAACGGTGATTGGACCGCCCATCGCTATCTGCTTCTTGAAGATTGGAATAACGGAACCGTTACTTCCCAAGACATTGCCGAATCTTGTGGTAACAAACTGGGTAACGCCCTTTACCTCGCCATCAACTATCGCCTTGTTCAAAGCCTGGCAATAGATCTCGCAGATTCGCTTGCTGCAGCCCATCACGTTGGTTGGGTTCACAGCCTTATCGGTAGAAATCATCACAAACTTCCTGGTGCCATACTTCACTGCCATATCGGCTATCACGCGCGTACCATATACATTATTCTGCACTGCCTCTGATGGGTTGTCCTCCATCATCGGTACATGCTTATAGGCTGCGGCATGGAATACATAGTCTGGATGATACTCGGAGAAGATGCGCTCCATACGGGTAGCATTGGTGATGCTGGTTACGATGGTTTCGCAAGGGATATCGGCATAGTTCTTGTTCATGAAGAGACGGACATCGTGCATTGGGGTCTCAGCCTCATCTACGAGAATCAGGCGCTGTGGCTTATAGATGGCAATCTGCTTTACCATCTCGGAACCGATACTTCCGGCTGCTCCCGTAATCAGAATGGTGCGACCGCTGAGGAGCTTTCCTATCGCATTCATATCCACTTCGATTTTGTCTCGTGGAAGAAGATCTTCGATATCCACCTCTCGCATCATCTGATGACGGAGGTTTGACTTGCCGTCCCAGCTCTGTGCCTTCGGCATCATCATAATCTTGATACCTTCTGCGGTAAGTTTGTCGATCATATCCTGCTTCTCCAGGAACTTCTCTGTGACCAGAGGGCTTACGAAGAGGGTCTTGACATTCATCTTGTGCATGACGCCTATTAATGCTTCATCGTATGAATAGACTTCGCAACCCAACAGGAATCGACCTTTTATGCCTGTTTCTGACGTAGCAAACCCTTTCACTACATACTGCGATGGATGATCATTACGCATGGACTTTGCCAAGGAGATACCACCCTCCCGTACACCGAGGATGAAAACCGGAGTCTTGGTTTCGGCAGAGAAACTGGAGTCGTACATATACTTCACGAGGATTCGCATCGTCCACATCTCTATCATGGAGATGAAGAGCATGACGACAATGGATTCTGTGGTAATCTCGCAAAGGATATTTTCTGGAATCACCTGGAGAAGTACGCAATTCAAGATGAAACCGACAACGAGGGCTCCGGAAATGCGAAGCAGGTCAACGAATGACGAGTAGCGCATGATACCGGAATAGGTATGGAACATACGCATACCTACCACGAAGAGTGGCAGGGAGCAGACGAACATGAGGAGGTAGTTCCAGAAATGGGAAGCTATCACCTCGCCTCCTTCTGCGATATAGGTTGCAATCATACCCGCTATGACGATAGAAATGCTATCGAGGGCGAGAATGCACCAATATGGCAGGGTTGCCTTTGAAAAATACCAATTCGTCAATTTATTCGCAAAGAGGGATACTTTGAGTTTATATAGTATCCCAGAGTATGGCGTCTGAGAAGAGCCATTCTGATTGTTTCTATCTCTCATAAATCTATTAAAAATTAATCTCTACTGAAAATGTCACGTATAAATGGCTTTTCTGCCAAATACTTTCCAATGTAATCACTCTGGATTGGAGAAATCTTATTGTTGATTTTCTCCACTTTTTCAGGAATTACATCTACTGCTTACATGATGGTGCTGAATTTTCGAAAACCTACCCGTCCTTCCTTACCGTTAAGGAAGGCTTTTTTCTACCTCTCCGTCTCTCCTGCAAGGAGAGCTCCACCTCTAACCAAGCCTTCCTCCTCAGAAGGAA
>ERZ780212.2461-NODE-2461-length-11726-cov-7.301517_pt1 | contig 11726 bp, 10 predicted proteins | sample MGYA00511364_ERZ780212 | MGnify/ENA primary metagenome ERZ780212 (study PRJEB29588, sample SAMEA2147991) | human gut metagenome | biome: human gut; feature: human-associated habitat; material: faeces | place: Denmark | collected 2008/2010 ...
GTCGTCAGCGTCCGCTGTCCGTTCAGCAGCACGCCGCTGCTGTGATTCAACGGGTTGACCCGCCATGTCCCGGCCTCGTCCCGGGACAAAATGGCGTGACTGCGGGACACAGAGGGAAAGTTTATGCGAATATCCGACCGTTTTGCGCGGCCAATCACGTTTTCCCAGTGATAAATTTCATACCGCGCACCATTGGACAGGGTCACAAAGCCCCAGCTCTCCCGGTCCTTTCCCCGGAACAGGGACTGGCAGCACCGCACCAGCAGCCAGACTGCCAGCCCAGAAACCAGCGCCCTTCCCAGCCACAGGATCACCGGCAGCGCCGGAGAGATGTATTGTTGTAAAAATGCCGTCATAGCTCGTCTCCACTTGGGTCCTTTTTCTATCGTTCCGATTCTATCATACCATTTTTGCCCGGAAAAGCAACCACCATCAGCAAAAAACAAGAGCACGCTGCCTTACAATTCTGTAAGATACGCGCCCAATAACCATTTCACTGATTGGGCCCCGCAGAGGAAAAACCCTCTGTGGGGCCCGGTTTACGTCTATTTTTCAGCGCGTGGGCCATGGTGAAATCATCATGTTCCAACTGTCGGCATACAGACAGAAGGTCCAGGTACGGCACGTGGTCAGACGGATTCGGCGCAATATGCTGTTTTATGCTTTCCGATGAATGAATATGTTTGTAAGCTCGGAGGATTCAGTGGCAGCGATTCCCTTGAATTCAGAAAAGGAAACTCTGGTGCCGGTAAGAACTAAGGAAACTGTGTCTGCTATAGACCGTTGGGTCACAGAAGAAATCGGAGAGAACGAAGGATTCATTATAATTGGCGTATAACAAAAAGAGCTATCTGACTTCATTTGAAATCAGATAGCTCTTTTTTCTTGAATAATCTAAAATGTTGCCATTTTGTTGTCACGGGGCAATTCCGTAACGCAAAAGTCCAGCATTAACAAGGTTTTCGTAAGGATGTTTTTAAGATTTAGGATTATGCGGTATGGCACGGGATATGCTATACCGCATTTCCTTTCCAGAGAGTGACCTTTGAATGGTCAAATTCTCCGATATGGTTATAGATGATTTCAATTTCCTGTAACCGTCTGCCGCTGCTCTTGTCAGGTGCATGGACGATAATCTTATCGACAAACTCCCGTAAGATTTCAGGTGTCAGTTCGGTCAGGTCCGTGTATTTCTTTACGATGGCAAGAAAGCGTTTCACATCAACACTTTTCTTTTCTTCCTGCTGAAGCTCATTCTGAATTTTGTCTGCCTCGGCCTGTAAGGTATGCTGTTCATCCTCATAGCCTTTTGACATTTTCATAAACCGCTCGTCAGAAAGTTTGCCTGTGATATTGTCCTCATAGATACGCTGGAAGATGGTGTCCAGTTCCCCGATACGCTTCTGCAGCTCAATCAGCTTCTTTTTCTTCTGCGCCAGCTCACGGTTTTTTTGCCGCACATCGGCATCCATCACCATCCGCACAAATTCATCCTCATAGTTGGAAACATAGCGGATGACTTCTTTCAGGTTTTCCAGGACAATTCGCTCCACTACCACGTTACGGATATAGTGCATGGTACAGTTGGAAGTATTGCTCCTGTAATTTCCACAGATATAATGATGTTTTTCTGCCGGTTCATCAGCTTTCCGATGGAAGGTCAGTTTGCTCCCGCAGTCTGCACAGTAGAGCAGGCCGGAGAACATGGGCATTTCCCCCATCCTGGTAGGCCGCCTTTTCCCGGCCCGGATTTTCTGGACGATCTCAAACGTTTCCTTGTCAATGATGGCCTCATGGGTATCTTCAAAGACCTTCCACTGATCGGGAGTATGCTTGATTTTCTTATGGCACTTGTAAGACTTGTTGTGCGTCTTAAAGTTTACCGTATGCCCCAGGTAATCCACCCGGTCCAATATCATTGCGACAACCGGGCCGTTCCATGCGTATTTATGGGGAGGGAGTACGGTACGCGGTTTCTCGCCTCTTTCCAATGCGTAGTAGGTGGGGCAGAGGATTTCTCTTTCCGTCAGCATATTTGCAATCTGGGTAGGACCATAACCACTGACACACAGACGGAAGATTTCACGGACCACTTCGGCGGCTTCTTCATCCACGATCCATTCCTTTTTGTTTTCAGGATTTTTCCTGTAACCGTAAGGAGGATGGGAGCCGATATGTTCTCCGGCCATTCCCTTTGAACGCTTCACTGCACGGATTTTCTTGCTGGTGTCCTTTGCGTACCATTCATTGATGATGTTGCGGAAGGGGGTAAACTCGTTATCTTCCTGGTTGCTGTCCACCCCGTCATTGACTGCGATAAAATGAACATCATGCTCCGGGAAAAAGATTTCCGTGTACATACCTACTTGCAGATAGTCACGGCCCAGGCGGGACATATCCTTGACGATAACCCGCTTTACCTTGCCGCTCTCCACATCTGCGATCATGCTCTGGAAGCCGGCCCGGTTGAAAGTCGTGCCTGAGATACCATCATCAATGTAAAACTGGATGTTGGTGTATCCCCTGTCCATTGCGTACTTTTTGAGGATTTTCTTCTGAGACGAGATTTGTCAAGGGTATTTTCCTCATAAGAGAGCGCCCTGCACATAATCATGACAGGGCGCTCTCTAAATGAAGTATTGGAATTGATAACCAATCAAGTTTGCTTTTTCTTGTCAATACTGAAACTTAGCCTTTCCGCACTAACTCAAGCGGGGATCGTTGCGCCAACCGCTGCAAATGCAGGTAAGTCGCCACAATATAAACAATCAGTTGCAGGACACCTGCCACAATAACCGCAATTGGCATTGATACGACTTCCGTTATCATATCGTTATATCCAATCGTGGCTGCACCGCTCAAACTTGTATTAAGCACTTCTGAAACGGAGGAAAACAGATTTAGTGTCGTAGCATTCATTGTAAGGATTCCAACAATGATCCCAGTTATTGTCGCAAGGATGATAGGTATTGCAGCTACCTCCCAGCTAAACATCACAGCGGTCCTTTTACCGGAACCAAGCGAGAGCATCAGGCCAAGCGTCCGCCGTTGACGGTTTACAAACAGAGCAAGAAATACGAACAGGGCCGCACTCGCTGTTATGCAGGCAGCGAAAAGAAGCTGCTGCGCACTGCTGTAAAATCCATGCAAAGTTTCGGCGATTTCAGTGTATCCGTTATCAAAGCAAAACAGAATGTTTGCCGGGTATCCATTCGATTCCAGTGCAGCTTGGAGCGCAGATACCTTTCCGTTCTGCAGAACGTATGTAAAGAAAACGCCATTTCGACTACTATAGCAGTTTTCTGGCAGAGAAGTGTTAGGGACAAAGACGGTATTCGGAAGGAAGCGATAGTCTGCGGTATCCCACAAGTCTGACTGTCGGTAAATCCCTATAATCTGATACGTTTTCGCATCACCCGAAACCCCAATCTTTTGGGAAAAACGCTGTGGCTGTACCTTCCATTCCGGAGCTGTTAAATCAGCAAGAGGGTTTGGACCCCAATAGAACGACAAATCAATGCTGTCCCCTATACCGAGTCCGCTTGCAATGGCAGTTGTTTCAGAAATCAGGCAGACATTAGAGCCATTTTTATAATCGTCCGCCCCAAAACTCCGTCCTTCTGTTACGAAAGAGTCCTTTTGATGGAAACAATACATGCTTTCCAGAAGATCTGTACCAATTACACTGACAGTATGATATTGCGTATCCAATTCTTGGACTGCGCTCCGCCATTCAATTCCCGCATTTGAACTTAGAAAGACATCCAGATCAGTTTCCAACGGGGTCATGTATGCATCAAGGTATTGGTCGTTTAGCAACACACCTGTTTCGGAGCCGTCAATTGCATAGTCCAGCTGTGTTTCAGAATACAAGCCATGCCAATGCGTAACGGTCATTGTGCAGGAATCTATTGCATCAACCATGTCTTGCCCTAAAATGGTCGTTTTTTCACCAGAGGAATATTTTGCTACCGGCAGAAAATCTGGCGAAGCTGTTTTCTTTTCGTCCTCTGTCAAATCATAGGATATTTTAGACAAATCAATATCTTCCACAGAGCATCGGTGCGTTCCTGCCAACGTTGTACGCAATTCCAAATCACGGTCAATATAATCTGCCCCAAAGGCCAAATACCGCCCACCAGGACGGATATCAAGAGCATCTAACTCTTCCTGAGAGTTGCACCCTATGATGAGGCGAAGTGTGCTGCGAACAGCATAGTCTGGATGCATTTTAACAACGTTTTCAATCGAAGCAGTAACAGATACTAAAGCAAGTTCGGTTGACTCAGGCAGATTCGTTTTATCCACCGATGTAACCCGAACGATCATAATTGCCCTGTTATACGGAGAATCAAGGCTTGGCACATATGTGCCGTCTTCCTTGCCGCTGGTAACACTCTGAATGGAGGGGCAATAAGCACTGATATATTTTTGTTGGTACGCACCTTTTATGACTGTTCCATCCGCAGCAAGCTGATCCATATACGCCCACATATCTTGACTTATTACACTTTCTTCATGGTGGAGCGTTAGCCCGTTGTACTCTGTTGCTACGTCTGCTGTCTCCGTTGTTGGGACACCAATGGTTACATAACGTTCTTCAATTTGCGCGAGCGTTGCTTTAGCGGATGCAAATACGCCTGCGCTCAGGCAGATAAAAGCGGAGGCCATTCCCACCAGCAGGAAGATTGCAAACAAACGAACCGGTTGTCGAAAGAGCTGTTTCAAAGGGGTCATACAGTTTCCTCCTTGAGTCTGCCGCTGTCCATACGGAATACAACATCCGCTGCTTTGGCTACCTCCAGATCATGTGTGACAACCACTACACAGCAGTTTTCCTCATGTGCCAGTCTGGAAAGCAGCTGAATAATTTGTGTGCTGTTTTCTGTATCCAGATTTCCCGTAGGCTCATCTGCGAGAATGATCTGCGCATGAACGGCTAATGTTCTGGCAATTGCGACTCGTTGCTGTTCGCCGCCTGACAGCATGGCAGGAAGTCGCTTCCAATAGCTTTCGCCCAGACCTACTTTTTCAAGAGCAATCTGCGCCTCTTTTTTTGCATCGGCATCGGAATGCCTCAGCAGTTTTAAGGGATACATGACGTTTTCACAAACAGTCATAAGTGGAAACAAATTATAGCTTTGGTAAATCACAGACGCCTGCTTGCGACGGTAGATATCCACGTCGATTTCCCGCAAACTTTGGCCGCCGACTATTATGTCTCCGCTCTGCGGCGTATCCAATCCTGCCAGTAATGAAAGCAGCGTTGTCTTCCCACTTCCACTTTTGCCGACTAACGCATAAAAAGTTCCAGCACTCAAATCACAGGAGACGTCTTTTACAGCCTGAACAGTTTGGTATTTTGTTTTGTATGAATAAGAAACACTTTGCACAGATAATACGGACATACTACTCAACCTCCCGTAGTAATCGGATTCCGCTTTTTCCAGTTGCCATCAAGCAAGCTGTAATTGCCCCGACATTCATAGCAAAAAAGAGTGCTGCGGCCATGGCATATTGGATGGCAGTCTCTTGGACAACCAGGATGAGAATTGTTCCAATAGCTGCGCCAACCAAAAACATCAGACATATCTCGACGAATACCATAATGACTGTTTCAATGCGTTTTGTACCAAGAGATCGTGCAATGGCAAATTCCCGCCTTCGGATATGAATATAGAAAAAACCTGCGGCAGCACCAATCATGACCTCTATGCAGGCAAAAATTGGTTTTAGTCGATACAGTGTTTGCAGATTTCGATTCAAAGCATTCAGGGTTTCGCGGAGTGTTTCGTCATGAACTGTTATGGCAAATTGCTGATATCGGAGAGCTGGAGAATTATTGATTTCTTCTTGATGCCCGGAGGGGTCCACATTTGCGAAGTGACGTATCAGTATTTGCCGGAATTCGTCCAGCTCATGATTATCGCGCACTGTTGCGCTCAAGCTATCCCCCGTAATCTTCCCATCCAGTTCTGTTTGTACTGCGGCAACGCAGCTGAATGGGCAATAGATCGTTTGAGATTTCGACGAATACGTCCCAGCAATTTCGAGCGAAATCTGTGTGGAAGCTTCACCGGTCGCAGCAGGCGACATCTGAACCGTCAATATGACATTACCACTATTATCGGTATCTTGCGACAGTTCTTCTGCCGCTGCGGTTGAAACGAGACACACCGCTTTATTTGAGGTAAAAATTGATTCGTCATATCCCTCAAAATAAGTAATCGAATTTCCTGAAACGGGTGCCAATTCCGATGCGGCATCAACAGAAGTAATGCCAATCAGCTTTTGCCGACTCGAAAAACCCGTCCCTTGACTGTAATAGACAGATGCTTTCAGGCAAACATCCTTCACATAGGAGGAAAATGCTTTTTCCTGAAGTTCCCCGCCATAGGCATATTTGTCAGAGAGAAAGTAGTTGATAATATAGTCTGTAATTTTCAGGTCATCGGTTTTCGTGCCAGTAAGATTGGATACGACGACAGTTACGGGAATCACTGCGTAGGCGCTCTCCATATCCTGTTCTTTCTGGCAAATGAATCCATCAAAGAGAGTAAAAAATGCACAAAGGAAAGCTATCAGCAATACAATACTCACCGTCTGCCAAACGCCGCGCTTTAAGCGCACCTTTTCGTAAAAGAAAACGATCATTTAACTGCACTCCAATAATGCAAGCAGCGGCATGGGAGAAATATTCACCCATGCCGCTGCTCAGCTGTCACTTACTTATCTGTCAGAACCGGGAAAACAGACTGGGGCAGGATGCAATGCCCATTACCGGGGCAGCTGTAATGATCCCAATAGCCAGTAGTACGCCCGCACTGGAGACAAGAATGCTCATAGCGGACATAATGGAGGCTGCCGGAATGATAATTGTTTCCTGTGTAGGAATAACTACTCATTGTATGAGAGACGGTTGAAGAGGCACCATTTCCCAAATAGCTATTAGTGCACCCCGAAACAGTGCAGTAATACACGGGATAGACAGTCTTCAGATGAGTTTCATCATCAATCGGAATATATGTAGTATCATAATGGTCAAGACGCCACTGATGGGTATGCATTGTGGCAACTCCTTCATGAGTTTCAGCGGCGAAAGCCTGTGTCGGAATTGCTGCGAGGATAAAAAGAGCCAGAAAAACTGCGGCCAGTGACTTGACCTTTTTCACAAACAACGCTCCTTTTTTAACTGATTTTTTGCCTGATGTCTTCTTGGGTCAGCACATGAGCCAGAATCCGTTGAACAGACAGGCCATGTGCTTCCTTAAATGATTTTCATAAATTTCCCCTCCTTTCATGTAACCACATCGACAGTTAAATTGACGTCAATCCTATAGATAACGTAGGGCTTTTTATCTGTAAAAATCAGTTGTTTTGAATTCGAGTAAGAGACTCTTGCTTCTTTATTGCTTCTCCTAGCAAAGCGCTCTCAAGCTCTACTTCACGTTGCCTCTCTTCGCTACTATTTCTATCCGAAATAGTTTGTCCATTTTGAATCATGTCCGATATTGGAGACTGGTTTAGACCAATATAGTTGCTCTCCCGAGCAGTGCTTTCTTTTGATTGTCTCGGGTTCGTCATAAAACAGGCGGCAACTACCAAAACAAGTATCGCGGTCACGGTTATAATCCAAGTATGAGGCTTTCGATAAGAAAGTACAGCACGGATTCGTGTTTTCACATTCTTACTGCCGAAGGCCAGCGGGCAGGCTGCAAAAATACTCTGGTTTGCAGTGCAGGAGAGTAACGTCTGCGAATACGCAGCGCGCTGTGAATCACTCATATTCTTGACAGCACATTCGTCACATGCCAACTCAATATCTTTACAAAGGAAATAATACGCAATCCAAATCAAAGGATTGAACCAATGAAGAGAAAGAATTAAGAACGCAATGGGCTTTAGCCAATGATCGCGGCGTTTTATATGTGCACGTTCATGTGCAATTATGCTATCCAATTCCTTGCTCTTTATATGGAACGGAATATAGATGCGCGGCGCAAACAGGCCAAGAATAAACGGAGCATTCACATGCTCGCTTTGATACACATTTGCCGAGAGCCGGACAGCAGTTTTCACTTTGCTGCGGAGATGTATATAGCTTAACGCTTCAAACAGAAGCATTGCTGCCATACCAGTACACCAGACGATTCCAACATAAGGAACAGGAGCAGCGAAGCTTTCAGCAGAAAGCATTCCATGTGCAGATGCCGAAAAGCTGCTTATATTGGGAATGATACTCAAGCGACTTTCCAATGCGTTTGGCATGAGAAGCCGAATCCCAACAAAGCTCCACAATAAGGGGAACAGCCATTTTGGAGCCTTGCGGAATATGATGCGGACAAGTAGGACAGCCAGTACAAGCCATCCGGCATTGATGCTCATATTAAGCAGCTTCATAAACAATTCAGTCATCCGGATGCTCCTCCCGAAAACGGTCGATCATCTGCTGCATCTCTTGAATTTCATCTGCCGTGAGCTGTTGGCTTTTGGTAAATGCGGTCAAAAAAGCTGGAATCGAACCGGCAAATTTTTTCTCAACCAATTCTTCAATTTCAGCTGTCTGTATCTGCTCCTTAGATACCAGCGAAGAAACAATCGTATTTTCATTCTTTATCACGCCACGCTCCGATAAACGCTTTATTACCGTGTAAGTGGTAGTAACCTTCCAGCCCAGTTGCTCTGCACAAAGCTGAGCTAAATCTCTGCTCTTGATGGGTTCATGATCCCAAAGGATCAGGCAAAAACGGTATTCGCTTTCAAAAACTTTTGGTGTACTCATTCTAGCGGCCTTTCATTCTAATCTGTTAGTATTATTCTAACGGATTAGAGTTGAAAAGTCAATAGGGGAAATGTGCATTTTATCACTTAGCGCTGGAAGTGCTTGGGCTTTTGCGGGTCTGACCGTTGCCGACGAATAAGCATCTGCCGTACCTGCCGCTCTTCTGTGTCCTCTTTGAGCAGTCGGGATGTTTCCTGCTTGGCGTTCAGCAGCAAACTGAACGATGGCTTCTTCTGCAAGGCATCCTCCAGCTGCTGTTCTGCCGCCTTTTCCTGCGCAGGACGAATTGCCTGCCGTGCTTCATACAGCTCCACCGGGTCGAAATCCGCAGCCTGCGCTTTCAGTTCAGCGTATTCATCCAAAGCCTTATCTAACTCGGCAGAGTATTTTTGCTCCTGCGTCTCCAGCTTTTTCAGGCCGGCTTCCATTGCAGCAATATCCTTGTGGAACGCCTCTGCGCCTGCATCCTCCGCATACTCAAATTTTTGCAGAAGAAGTGCCTTTTCAGAACGCAGTTCTTCCAGTTCTTCCGTCAGCTCTGTAATGCGGACAGCCAGTGCCTTGTGGCGCTTCACATGGTATATTGGCAATTCTTTTTTCTCGGTAATCAGCGCTTTGCGCTCCTTGCTTTTTTCCTTGATTTGTTGTACCAGCCCGGTATAACATTCCAGCTCAGGTTTCCATACGGCGAGAGATTTCTGAATATGAGATTTGCCGCTGCGAATATGGGAGAGCTGATAACAGAAGATCAGCACACGGCTCCGCAGCTTCTCCAGTCCCTCAGCAATGGTCGGTACGGTGCGGGCAATCATTGCTGCCAGCTTCTTGATTTCGGCTTTCAGCTCCCGCAGAAGCGCATTGTCCGCCCTGATCTGCCGGTTCAGTTCGCAGCGGTCAGAGATGATTCCCTTGCGCTCCAACGCCTGTGCCGTTACGCCCTCATGGATAGTAGGAATCTCATCCAGTCCCCGTGCGGCGTTGCTGCGGTGGTCAATGCGTTCCTCTCGCCCGGCGCGTTCCAGATAGCGGTTGGACACGTCAGCCCATGCTGCCCGCCATGCCGCAAGCTGTTCCTCGCTGTTCCAGCGCTCGGAGATGGGATTCTGCCTGCCGTAACGGGTGCTTTTGGGATGCTTGTCAGCCCGTATAAGCCCCTGTGCATCGGCCTCGGAAGAAACCATATACACCTTCTTCTTGCCGACTTTATAGGGATACTGCTTCTCCCATCCCTCGTCCTGTGCCGCCTTAAACTCGGCGGCAGTAAAACCGCGTTCTTCGCCGTTTCTCATGCAGAGATATTCCTTCTCGGTCTTGTACTGCCACTTACCCTGTTCATCCAGCGGGCGCACCGTCAGCAGAATATGGGCATGAGGATTGTGACCGTCGGTGTCATGAATGGCGGCATCAGCGCACATTCCGTCTGATACAAACTGCTCTCGGATAAATTCTTGCAGCAGCGCAATTTGTTCCTCACGGTTCAGCTCTATGGGCAGGGCAACGACAAATTCCCGCGCCAAACGGCTGTCCTTGGCTGTCTCCACTTCCTCCACGGCGTTCCATAGTTTTTCACGATCCTGCCATTCCTGCGGGGCACATTTCGGCAGAAACACCTCCTGCCAGACAAGCCCCCGCTTTTTCGTATAGTCGTGCTGTATCCCATCGTAATCGTTGTAGAGACGGGAACAGCTTAGGTAAGCAGAGGCGGCCACGGCGGAGCGCCCTGCGCCCCGGCTGACCACCTTCGCTTCCATATGATAAATTGCCATCGTTCGTTCACCTCGTTTTCTTTTTTCTGTTTCTCTTTCGTAAAAGAGAAAATGGACGGGCAGAACGCCCGTCCATCTCTGCGGCAAAGCTGCCGGTGGCAGGTTTGCGCAGGCGGTTGGAAAAATAGCGTCGGTTGAAGCGACGGTATTTGCCCAATCGCGCAGACGATGACAGCAGCGCCCGCAGGTGCTGTGGCATTGTCTGTCGCTTTCCGCAGAAAGCGAAATCCCCCTCGGAGAGCGCACGATGCCGTAGGCATACCACCGCCCCTTCGGGGTGGTGAGTAAGTGCGCCCTTACGGGAGAAAAAAGAGGGAGGCCCCCAGTTTCCCGGAGACCTCCCAGCGGAATTCAATCGTGCTGCGGCAGCTTCTGCATCAGATAATCCTCCAGCGCAGACGGCTCCATCGTCCGCACCTCCGGTAGCACCTTTTCCAGAATTGCACCCTCCTGAATGAGTCTGCGCGTTCTGGCTTTGCGCTCCTTGACACGATCCCGCGCCTGCGCTTCCTCTAACCGGTGCTGTGCCTGCAACAATTTCTTCTCCGTATCCGTCATGTGAAAAATCCTCCTTATCTTCGTTTCTGCCAGACGATTTCATAGCCCAGCGCGTCGGCAAGCTGGACAGCCTGGACATAGCGCAGGGATTCCCGCTGGAGCTTATTGGACAGGTTGGAAACGCTGTCAGACCAGCCGTGTTCGTCATGCAGCAGATCGACGACCTCCTGCATGGTCATTCCCTGACGGACGATGTACGATTTGATCTCATTTCTCAGATTGGATTTCATCAACTTTTTACCTCCATATTTTCGTATAATTGGTTTTTCTATCGGTGATGCCGATACATTTGCAAGTGAAAAATCTGCCACATGGCAAATCCGCTCAAATTTCCATCCGTGATGCTCTTTTCGTAGCAGCACCCTACCGGCTTCACTGTTCTGCGTGAGGTCATGCGGAACGGTGGGATATACCACATTTCGGTGCATCGGCTTCACGCTCCGGTAAATCACCGGATGGTGCAGTGCGTTCAATCTGCGGCAAAAATCTTCACGGATTTCACAAGGATTGTTTTTTGGACTGCAAAATTGAGCCGCCGGTGTACGGCTCGGTACGGCATAGACGGCTTGTGTACGCTTCTGTACGCCGGTTTTGTGTACCAGCCGTCGGTTCAGCGGCAG
>ERZ780212.2464-NODE-2464-length-11712-cov-2.839152_pt1 | contig 11712 bp, 10 predicted proteins | sample MGYA00511364_ERZ780212 | MGnify/ENA primary metagenome ERZ780212 (study PRJEB29588, sample SAMEA2147991) | human gut metagenome | biome: human gut; feature: human-associated habitat; material: faeces | place: Denmark | collected 2008/2010 ...
CGATAGCGGCGATAACGCATGCCATCAAGCATGATCCAGAGGACAAAGAATATGATGAGGATCATGATGAACATCACACCGTTGGCCGCCTCGTCCAGCGCCGCCTCGCTCTGCTGATACTGCTGGCTCAGCTCCACATGGAGCGCGGCGCAAAGCGAGCGCACCGCGGCGTCATAATCGCCCTTCTGCACGTTATCCGCCATGCAGGAGGCAACAAAGCTCTGCGAAAGGCCGCTGAGCAGATCATAGAAATCGCCGCTGGCGACCAGATAATAGTCCTGCTGCTGTTTGGCGATGACAAGAATGGCGTCATTTGAGCCAAGCTGCATCGTGTCCGCATAGTCATACGCCGTATTCTCGAGATTATCCGACGACTGCACCGTCACGACGGCCATGATGCTGCCGAACATCTTATCCCAGTTAGCGTTATAGAGGCTGACCGCCTTTTCGGTCTTGTCCGAAAGGACGTTCGCCTCGTCGCGCACGTACTGCTCGAACGCCGCCGTGGAAAGCGAGGGATCGAGCTTTTCCCCGCCCTCCGGCGTAGAGACGGCGGGCGTCTTGTGCAGTCCCCACGCACTGGATGCGACGATTGCCAGAATCAGCACGACGATGGCGACGCTGCGTTTTTGAAAGAATTTCATATGCTTCTCCTATCCGGAGCGTCTCAGCTTCTCAGCTCCATGAGCTTCTGCTTCAGCTCGCCTTCGATGCGGCCGAGCTCGACCTCCGCTTCCTTGCGCTTCTGCGCTCCCTCGCGCTGGATGTTCACGACCTCGTCGAGCGTGGAGACGAGCTGCTCGTTCGTGTGCTGCAGCGTCTCGATATCGACGATGCTGCGCTCGGCTTCCTTTGCCGTGGCGATGGTGCCCATCTTGAGCATGTCGGCATTCTTCTTGAGAAGCTCGTTCGTCGTCTGCGCCACCGCGCTCTGTGCGGCCGTGGCCTGACGGCTGTGCTCCATGCCGAGCGCGAGCACCATCTGGCTCTTCCAGAGGGGGATGGTATTGACGAGCGAGGACTGGATCTTTTCGACCATCAGCGTGTCGTTGTTCTGGAGAAGTCTCGTCTGCGGGCCCATCTGGAGCGACACCATGCGCGTGAGCTCCAGGTCATGCAGCTTCTTTTCAAAGCGCTCGCACTTCTGCGCGTAGTCGTTGTAGGCCTGCGCATCCTCGGCAAGGCCGCTCGCCTCCGCCTTTTTGCGCAGCTCCTCGAGCTCGCCGGAGCGGACCTCGGCCAGACGCTTTTTGCCCGCGATGATATACATGGTCAGTTCTTTGTAGTACTTGAGGTTCAGCTCATACATCTGGTCGAGCATCGCGATGTCCTTCATCAGCGTGACCTGATGCTTTTCAAGCTCAGAAACAATGCGGTTCACGCTCGTCTCGGCCTTGCCGTACTGCGCGCGCATCAGCTCGAGCTTATCCTTCTGCTTGTGGAACAGGCCTGCGAAGCCCTTCTTCTCCTCCTGACCGAAGCCCTTGACCTCGACGACGAGGTTCGAGAGCGTCTCGCCCACCTCGCCAAGATCCTTATTGCGCACGGAGGACAGTGCATTTTCCGAGAACGTCGCAACACTCTTCTGCGCGGCCACGCCGTAGTTGAGCACGAGGTTCGTATCCGTGATGTCGATCTTTTTTGCAAAATCGTCGACGGCCTTTTTCTCCTGCTCGGTGAGCATGCTCTCGTCGACCTTGACGGGCTCGACTTCCTTTTTCTCCGCCTCGGGCGCGGCAGGCGCTTCGGGCGTGAGCGTCAGTTCAGGGACGGCCTCCTGCGCCGCTTCGGTGGGGTTCAGGGTCAGCTCGGGCATCATGTTGTCGCTCATATCATTTCTCCTCCGTATTTTGGCTTTGAGTTTGTTCTTTTTCGTGCTTTTTGATGCGCTGGATGCGGCGCAGGCACAGCAGCGTGGCCAACGCCCAGATCAGCGCGGAATAGTAAAGCGTATCCCTGTGCAGATGCAGCGCGCCGATGATGCTTGCCACACACATGATGGCAAAGATTGCACAGAAGATCGGGTCGAGCCACACGCCCTTGAGGCGCTTCATGATCCATGCGTTCACCTTGGCGTTGAACGCCATCACTTTCTTTCGCATCGCTTACTCCTTTATAGCTCAAGCTTGATGTCGTCCTGCGAGGCCGTAGCCGTGCCGGACTCGGCATGCAGCTCACCGTCGTCCTCACTGAGCCCCTCGCGCTTCATCATGTTCTCAAGCACCGTGATATCGGCGGAAATATCCATCGCCTCGCTGCCGAAGAGCATGTCGAGCTGCTTTTCAAAAGCCGTAACGATCGTGCCCATCATACTCTCCACGCGCTGCATGGTCGCGTCGATGTTCTCACCGCTCACGCCCTGCGCGCCCATACGGTCATAGGCGTTCAAGAGCTTAAGGGTCGTGGGCAGGTAGTAGTCCATGAACTTGCGGATCTGCGGCAGCTTCGACGGGTCGGATTTGACCTGCGCGAAAATTTTCGCGCTCAGATCCTCGAGCCGGTCGATGTCGGCGGAGATCTTCTCATCCTTGATGGACGTGTTGAGCCGCTTCATCTCGGAGATGGCGAGATTGCCGTCCCGGATCATCTTGTCGAGCTCGGGGTTGCCGGTGCTCTCTTCCTTTTTCGGCGGGTCGGGCACCGTGACTTCGACCGTGCCGCACACGGCGTTCATAATGAAGAACACCACCCCCGACACGACCGCCACAAAGAGGAAATGCGGTACGCGGTAGAGCGGGAACAGCAGCGCATAAATGACCCATGTTCCCGCCGCGGCGTAATAGGGTACGGTGGATCTGCGTTTGACAGTTGCCAAGACGATCCCCTCCTGTTTTCATAAATATTTTGACTGATATATGATATCACATCGCATCAGCGCGGTCAAGCAAAGCAAGCGCTTGAAACATTGCAATATCGCACTTTTTACAAAAGAAGGCGGCGTCCGGTCCGGGACGCCGCCTTCTTGCAAAATACTGCGTTTTTCTTATTCGTTTCGGATGGCTTCGAGCGCCGAGATCTTGACCGCCTTGTTCGCGGGCTGATAGCCGGACACCAGTCCGACCAGCACCGAGAACACCAGCGCGAAAATCACGAGCTCCGGCTTGATGACGGACGTGCGCACCACGCCTTCGCCGCCGATGAGCGCCTGCTTGATAAGCTCCCACGTGACGCCCCCGCCGCCGAACGCGCCGAACGAGAACAGATTGATGATGACGGATATGATGAAGCTGAAAATAAGCCCCAAAATGCCGCCGAGAAGGCCGATGCTGCCCGCCTCCATGAGGAACATCGCGCGGATATCGCGCACATAGCAGCCGAGCGCCTTCATAATGCCGATCTCCTTCGTGCGCTCGGAGATGGACATGATCATCGTGTTCGTGATGCCGATGGCCGCGACCAGAAGCGAGATCGCGCCGAGGCCGCCGAGCATCAGCTCGATCTGGCGGGTCTGCTTGTTGAGCTCGTCGCGCATGCTCTGCATAGAATACGTACTGTAGCCCAAGTCCTTGATGGACTGCTCCACATCCGACACGGCGTCGAGGCTCTCCGCCTTGACGTTGATGCTTGAATACTCGAACTTCGTGTCGGTCTTGCCGGTCAGGTCCTGAATAAGAGCTTTGAGCGCATTGATGTCCATCATCACGCCGTCGCTCGTCTCATAGCCCTTGCCTTGATCCTCCTTCATCACACCGACGACCTTGAGCTCAACCTCATAGGGGGTAGGTTCGGTGCCCGTACCGTCGTCATACGGTGTGAGTACCATGGTGATGCTCGTCTTGAGCGGGTCGAAAAATGGGTCGGGAACATTTTCGGTATCAATATTTCCGTTCTCATCCCAGACGTAACGGTTCACATAGTTTCGCCCGTCCGGCATCAGCGTATCGAAGAAGTTATAGGCAAAATACTGGCCCACGACCACCTCGTCGCTGCTCTCCGGATACCGCCCGTCCATCAGCTCAAAGCCCATGTCCTCAAGGGCGCTCGAGTCAATGCCGGCAAAATTGACCCAGTTGGCCGTGTAGCGGCCGTTGACGCCAGCCTTGAAGCTTACATTATATTCGTCGAGACTTGCCTTGGGCATGACGGCCTTGACGCCCGCGATCTCGTGGAAGCTCTCGACCGCCTTGTCGTCAAGCTTGCTCTCCGTCTGCGTGCCGGTGCTCTGGTTGTAGCCGCGGTAGACCTCGATGATGGAGAGGTCGCCCATATTTTTGAGCATCTGGTCGTAGGACTCCTGCATGCCCGCGCCGATGGAGACCATCACGATGATGGACGTACAGCCGATGAACACGCCCAGCACCGTCAGGATCGTGCGTCCTTTGCGCCGTGACAGGCTGTCAAAGCACATTTTCAGGATGTCTGCGAATCTCATTTTTTCTGCTCCTCAGCACCCGTGGCCGCAGTCTCTTTGCTTTCAGCCGCCGCGGCTTCCGCTGCCTCCTGCTTCTCCTCGGCGATCTCCTCTTCGTCCCACTTGTCCCAGAGCGCCTGCTCGGCCTTCTGCTTGGCTTTCTTCTTGCGGGCGCGAAGCACGATCAGGGCGATGATGGCAATAACGACGAGCGCGATGATGACGTACTTCCACGGGAAGGTGCTCGTCGGCTCGGGATCGACGGGCCCGTCAGGGTCAACCGGATCGACGGGCTCGTAGGCCATGGCTTCGACCGTGGCTTCAAATACACGCTCTTTCGTGTTGCCGTTGGAATCCTCGTAGGTGATGACGATCTTGACCTGATTCTCGCCCTCCAGCTGCGGGGTCACGGCAAAAGCGATGGTGCCGTTCTTGCCGCCGTCGATCGTGCCGACGCGCTGATAGGCCGTCGGCGTGTCGATATCGCCGGAGATGGTCGCCTCAACGTTGTTGATGGCGCTCTTGCCCTTGTTGACATAGTCGATCGTCAGGCTCGTTTCCTCGCCGACATAGCCGGTGTAGGAGCTTGTAGGCTCGCTCATTTCAAAGCGGTCGGGCTGGTAAAGAGGAACGCTCAGCGACAGCGTGGCGTTGCCCGACTTTCTTGCGTTCTGGTCAACATATTCATAGGTCACGTCGATCTTGACGTCCTGCGCGCTGGCGCTGATGAGCTGCGCGGCCTTCATCGGCACGGTGACGGTCTTTCTGCCGCTCGCGGCGACAGATTCAAAGTAGAACGTGTTCGTCGAGCCGTTGAGCATCAGGTCCTGACCGCCGGTGACGGTGACCATGACGTTTTCGATCTTGATGGTCTTGCTGGTGTTCGTGAACGAGAAGCTCAGGTTCGTGCTTGAGCCCGCCGCAACGGACGAACCGCCGTAGTTGTACTTCGAGAGAATGACGATGGGCGTGGGGCTCGCAATGGTCTCCTCGTCCTTCGTATCCTTGGTAACGGTGGAGAGAACGTTCACGCTGCCGCTGGCGCTGCCGCCGGTGAGCTGCGTGCCGTTGTCATAGTAGAACGACAGGCTCGCGTCGATCGTCTGCATCTGGGACTCGATCTTGTCGGGCGCCTTGACCGTCACAGTGACGGCCGTGTCGCGGCCCGCGCGGATATCGTCGAGCATGTAGTCCTGGCTGCCCATGATGAGAAGCGATCCGGAGGATTTGAGCGTCAGGATAGGGTCGCGCATGGCGGTCGTGCCGGCGTTCTGGATGTAAACGGTGATGGTCTTCGTCTCGCCCGCGGCAATAGACGTGCTCGTGCCGTCGGAGTTGAAGACGGCGCGCGGCTCGGGAATCACTTCCGGCGTCGGCTCGGGGGCGGGCGTCGGCTCGGTGTAGGGCACGCACTCGCGCACCGGAACGGTGTTGCCGTCCTGATAGCCGCCGCCGTTGCCTTCATAATAAATTGTAAAGGCAAGCTGCTTGCCGCTGTCGCCGGTGTAGGTCAGGCCGGTAAACGTAACGGTATATTCGCCGTTCTGTCCGCTTGCAACAGCGCTCGCCGTGCCGTCCTGAAAGCTGTCAAGGCCGCGCACGACGCGGATCGTATCGTTGCTGCCGTCCGTGCGGGATAAGTAGACCGTGATGTCCACCGTATCGCCGGTGTAAATGCTGCTTCTGCTGGCCCGGTAGCCGGTGATCAGAAAGCTGGTTCTCGCCTGTGCCGTCGTGCCTTCGCCCGTCGCTTTGGCGACATTCACAGGCAGCAGCGCTGCGCACAGCACAAGGGCAAGGCAGAGCGAGAGCAGGGATCTTGAGATGCGTTTCATGTTCGATTTCCTCCGTTATTCGATGTAGGGTGCGGCGTCGATCTCCGCCTTGACCTGATTTTCTACGTTGCTGACGATCCTGCCGTCGATGAGCGTGACGATGCGGTCGGCATACTCGGTCATCTCCGGATCGTGAGAGACGAGCACGATCGTCTGGTGGAAGCGCTTGGCAAAGCCGCGGATCATGTGCATGACCTCTTTCGTTGTCTTCGAGTCGAGGTTGCCGGTCGGCTCGTCGGCGAACACGACCTCGGGACGCGTGACGAACGCGCGCGCGATGCCCACGCGCTGTTGCTGTCCGCCGGACATCTGGTTTGGAAAGTGGTCCATGCGGTCCTTCAGTCCCACGCGGCAGAGCATTTTCTTCGCCTCCAGCAGCCGCACATCCGGGTCGATGCCCTTGAACATCAGCGGCATGGCCACGTTTTCCGCCGCCGTCAGCTCCGGCAGCAGGTTGTAGGACTGGAAGACGAAGCCGATGTGCTTCTGCCGAAAGGCCGCGAGCTGATTTTCGTTGAGCTGTGAGATCGGCACGCCGCCGATGCGCACCACGCCGCGCGTGGGCTTTTCGAGTCCCGCCAGCTGGTTGAGCAGCGTCGATTTGCCGCTGCCGGACGTGCCGAAGATGCAGCACACCTCGCCCCGCGGAATGTCGAGGTCAATATTGTGCAGTGCGACCACGTGCTCCTGCCCCATCATGTACACCTTTCGGAGCTTTCGCACCGAAATGACGGGCTTCTGGTCATTTGCCATCGCAGTTTCTCCTCAATTTTAATCTTGGATCCATTATAATCTCATCTTATGAGGAAGTCGTTACAATCAGGCGCGATTTGGTTACAAATTATTTAAGAGTTCCTTAATTCTCGCGCCGAGCCTCTTTCCTGTATTATTTAGACGGAATTTATCGAAAAATGTTTCATCTTTTTTGAAAAAAAACGGCGGACTTTTTTTAAGTCCGCCGTTTTTTTAAGTTCATGCCGTTTTAGTTCAGCGGCACGTCGGGCACGACGTAGACCGTCATCTCTTCGCCATTTGTGTCGATGGACACGGTGTTATCGATGGGCTGCGTCAGCGCCGCGTCCGCGTAGAGCGTGCAACCGCTGCGGCAACAGATGTTGACATACGTCCCCCTCGCCACATGGTATTCATTCACCCACCAGTCTTCGCCCCCTTCTTTCGCGGGGAGGCAGACCGTCAGCAGGCAGGCGGGTCTCGTGTCGTCCGTCGCGTACACGACATCGTTCAGAAGGTAGCGGCCTGACTTATAGGGTTCTGTTTCGTAGGGCTCGTTGTAGCTCCAGTTGTAGAGCGTCGTGCCCATCTCCGTCGCGCCGCCCTCGCCGTCCGCCATATAGTCGGTCACGGACATGGCGAGCAGCTCGCCCGTCTCGGGATCGGCGTAGTAGAGGGTGGTATAGTAGTAGTCGTCCTGATCGTCAAAGCGCGTGGTGGTCGAGAGCAGCACCGCGCCGTCCTGCTCGCTGCGCTCGTCGAGCGTTTCCTCGGCGTTTTTGGCAGCGGGATCGGCGCACTGCGGCAGTATGTCAAGGAGATACTCTGTCCCCTCGCCCGGAATGGGATAGATGTTCAGGCTTGCGGTATCGTCGCTCGTCATGCGCGTGGCGTACAGGCTGCCACGCCCCTCGCTCCACAGTTCTTCCTCGCCCGGGCCGCTGTTGGCAGTATAGTTATAATGCGAGGACATGAGAAGCGCCTCCCCGTCCCAGTCCGTGTACTGCAATCTTGCGTTATAGGTCACCTCGCCGTCCCGGTCGGTGCCCTGAATGTTCACGGTCACGGCGTCGTACTTTTCGAGCAGCATGCACGGATCGTTGACCTCGCGCAGTGTTTCGAGCGTCACGTCCATCGGCGTGTCAGCGCCGATGGTATCGTCCTCTTTGTCGTCCTTGCCGCCCTGCGTGCCGCAGCCAGCAAGAAGTGCCGCGACGCAAAGCGCGCCAATGCCTGCTTTCTTCCAGTTTTTCACCTTGGTTTCCTCCTTATTTGGGTGCGGACTCGCGCCCGCATTCTAAAGCTTTTTTAATGGTTTTCTTCCAGCGGCACGATATAGACCGTTGCACTCTCGCCGCTCGTGTCGACGCCGTCGTAGAAGTCGATGGGTTCGGTCAGCTCCCTGTCCGCATAAAACGCGAGGTCTACGCTGTCGAGGAAGAGGATGCGCGTGCCATGCGCCACGCGGATCTCGCTGACGCTCCAGCCGTTCTCCCCGACGTCCCAGCCCTTCTCCGAGCCCGGCGCGGGATAGAAGTACGTCAGATCGCAGACGTCCTCCGTGCTGTCCGTCGAAAACAGGACCTCGTTCAGCAGATTGCGCCCTGCTTTATAAGGCTCGTCGTAGCTCCAGCGGTAAAGCCTTATTCCCTGCTTGGATACCGCGCCATTTTCATCTTCATGGTAGTCGGTCACCGACATCTCAAGCAGTTCACTCGTTGCGGGGTCAACGCGGTAGCACGTGGTGTAATAATAGCCGCTGGAATCCAGATAGCGCGTGGTGACGGAAAGCAGGATCGCGCCGTCCTCTTCACTGCATCCGTCAATCGTCTGCTCTGCATTCTCTCCGGATGTGGGGCATTGGGGCATCATGTCAAGAATATATTGCTTGTCATCGTGTCTAAAGTGAATACTCAGGCTTGCAGCATCGTCGCTCGCCCTGCGCTCGGCATACATTTTTTCGTTTGCTTCGCCCCACACTTCATCCTCGCCTGCGTCGCTGTTCTCGGTATACTGATAGTGATACCAGGCCAGCACCTCATCCACAACGTAGGTGCACTGGAACTTCGCCGTATCGGTCACGGCGTCATTCTGGTCACTCTCCTGCACGGTCACGGTCACAGCGTCGTGCTTTTCGAGCAGGGATCGCGGATCATTCGCGGCACGGATCTGCTCGAGCGTGATCTGCGGCTCATCGGCGCTGTCGTCATCACTCAGCCCGCAGTCGCCTCCACAGCCTGCAAGTAAGCTCGCAGCGCATAAAGCAACGGTGACGGCTCTCTTCCAGCTTTTCATGGTGTGCTCTCCTCTCTCATCTCCCGTCAGTCTTGATCGCCGCTTTTCACATAGACGGTCGTGCTGCCGCCGTCCGGCCACTCGATCTCAGGGGTTTGATACTCCTGCGTCATGGCGGCGTCGCAGTAAAGCATGACGCCCTTACCACTCTCTGGGGAAAAGTACGCTGCGCTCGGCACGGTAAAGTGCTGCTCGTGCTCCTGCGCGGTGCCCGGGTCCCACACGAGCGTGATTTCATGCTTGGGAACATCGTCCGACAGCATCAGCGCGTAGAGGTCTTCCTCCGGCTCGTAAGAGCGGTCATAGCGGTATGTATACGTTCCCGTGGCAAAGCAGGTGTCTTTTCCCTGCAAGTCTTTTCTGTGCCGCTCCAATTTGATCGCCATAAGGTCGTCGGAGGTCGGATCAATATAGAGCCATCGCAGCGAGTAGTCACTGTCATCGCCGGTGAAGTAATGCTTGACTTCCATCACGAGCTGACCGTTCTGCTCATACGGCTCTTCGACCTCCACCGTGATACCGTCACCGGCCACGGGCAAAAACGGTTCCCGCGCGGTACTTTCTTCGTACCACTCATCCGTTCCGCAGGCGATCACACTGGCAATTCGAGCGCTGCCGTCATCATTTGTTCCAGCGATAATGCACATACCGTCCGGCACTTCATCCAGGCAGACATTCACGCTATAAATATCGTCTGCGCCGTACTCATCATAATACCAGCCGTGGCTCCAGCTTTGCAGTCGGTCTTCTTCGTCGCGCGTGTACTGGTCAGTGCTCTTGACGTCCTGACCGCCGTTGCTGCTGTCTGTGCTCTCCCGTACAATAGTCACCACCTCGTGCCGTTCAAGCAGCGCGGAGATCGTGTTCCGCTCACAGACGTCTTCATAGGTGATGGGATGTTCTTCCGCCATATCGGTCTGTTTCTCCGTCTCTCTGCAGCCCATGAGCAGCAGCGCGGCGGCAAGTGCGAGGGCACTCATTAGTCCCCAGCGGTTCATTTTGTTTCTCCTCTCATCGTCTTCTTTCCATCTTGATTATGCGGAGCTTTTTTCGTTCCGTACATTCTCTTAGACGAGAAATTTCTCAAAAAGTTTCCCACTTATGATTTTTTTAAGAAACTTTTTTCTTTCCCGTGCGAGCTCTTGCATTTTCCGCCGACACGGCATACAATGAGGACACATTTCACCCGGGAGGGGCGTTTTTATGAACTATATCGGCATCGACCTCGGCGGCACGAACATCAAGGGCGCACTCGTGAGTGCAGAGGGCGAGATCTTAAAGGAGCATTCTATCCCGACGCGCGTCGACCTCGGCCCCGAGGCGGTCGCGGGACGCATCGGTCAGGTCATCGCGCAGCTCTCTATCGGCGAGGACACCGTCGGCGGCGTGGGCGTCGGCTGCCCCGGCACGGTGGACGACGCAAGCGGCATCGTGCGCTTTGCGGCGAACCTGAATTTTGTGAACTTCGACCTGCGAAGCGCGCTGCGCGCGCACACTGCGCTTCCCATCCACCTCGGCAACGACGCAAACGCCGCGGCGCTGGGTGAGGCGCTGTTCGGCTGCGGCCGCGGCGCGGAGAGCACCATCGTTGTCACGCTCGGCACGGGCGTCGGCGGCGGCGTGGTGCTCGGCAGCAAGCTCCTGACAGGCTACACGGGCGCGGCGAGCGAGATCGGCCACATGGTCATCGCGGAAAACGGCGAAGAGTGCACCTGCGGCAGCCGCGGATGCTTCGAGGCCTACTCCTCCGCCACGGCGCTGATTCGCGACACGAAGCGCACCATGGCCGCGCACCCCGAGAGCCTGCTGCACGCGATTGCCGCGGAGCAGGGCGGTGTCGACGGCCGCACAGCGTTTCTCGCCAAGGAGCGCGGCGACGAGGCGGGCGCGCAGGTCGTGGAGGACTACATCGAGCATCTGGCCTGCGGGCTCACAAATCTTGTCAACATTTTCTTCCCCGAAGTGCTGGCCCTCTCGGGCGGCGTAGCAAATCAGGGCGACGCGCTGCTCCTGCCGCTGCGCGAAAGGGTGCGCGAGCGTTCGTTCGGCTCGCGCTATGCCGTCTCGCACACGCGCATCGAGCTCTGCACGCTCGGCTACCGCGCGGGCGTGATCGGCGCGGCGATGCTCGCGCGCGAGTGAGCGTAAAATAGCGCAAGATATGATAAGGCCCTCCGCATTTCTGCGGAGGGCCTTTACCGGTAGCCGTCGGGCTCGGCCGAGCCTTCGATCAAAAACTGCACCTCGTCCACGCCGCCGAGCGACAAAATGGACTGCTCGAGCGCGCTCAGCATCAAATCGCGCTCCGCCTCGTTCTCCGGCAGTGAGCCGCTCGCAGGGAGATTCAGATAGCACACGCCGTTTTCGATGCGAGAGGAGATGACCGCAAAGTCCTCCGGCAGGAGCGAGACGAGCGAATCGTCCTCCGGCCCCTGCGCGAGCGCTTCGAGCAGCGCGTTCACGCGCGTCTGCCCCTCGTAGAGCGCCAGCGCGCGCTTT
>ERZ780212.2466-NODE-2466-length-11711-cov-1.929307_pt1 | contig 11711 bp, 16 predicted proteins | sample MGYA00511364_ERZ780212 | MGnify/ENA primary metagenome ERZ780212 (study PRJEB29588, sample SAMEA2147991) | human gut metagenome | biome: human gut; feature: human-associated habitat; material: faeces | place: Denmark | collected 2008/2010 ...
GTCCAGACAGCCGATGAAGAAATTCTTGGCGGTCATACAGGTTACATCACCGATGTCGGAATGACAGGTGTAACAGATTCCGTACTGGGAATCAAAAAAGAGATTATTATCAGCAATATGATGACAGGCTATCCGCAGAGATATGAATACGCAGACGGCGACTATTTTATTTGCGGCGTTGTCGTATCTGTTGATGAAAAAAGCGGTATCTGCACCTCTATCAAGAGAATCAGATACTGAATAAATTACCGGGAGGTTTAAAATGGAAGTAGTAAAAGTTTCAGCAAAATCCGTTCCAAAGTCGGTTGCAGGCGCTATAGCAGCAGTTATCCGTGAAAACGGCGAAGTTGAAGTTCAGGCTGTAGGCGCAGGTGCTTCTAATCAGGCAGTAAAAGCTATTGCAATATCCAGAAGCTATATGGCTTTATCCGGCGTGGATCTTGTTTGCATTCCCGCTTTCACAACTGTCAGCATTGACGGTGAGGAACGCACTGCGATGAAGTTCATCGTTGAATGCAGATAAGCAATTATTATTATCGTTTTAAGTAATTAAGAGGAGAATTATTCCGGAATTTCGGGACCGCTCTGACGTATTTTGTCAGGGCGGATTTTTTTGCATATAATATGCCTTACTGTAAATTATATTGATATAGTACGGAGGAATTTATGACGGATATAATTGTAATTGACAGTGAGGAATCACTATCCTTGCTTATAGCGGAAACTCTTTCACGTTCATTTTCGGTACGGTTTTACAATATGAATTCAATGTATCTGTCGGGAGAGGGCAATGCAGTGAACTTGTGGCGTACCGATTCGCTCCATGGCCTTGTAACGGATGATTGCGTTGTTGTAATGGGTGAAAATACTGCGGCTATTCCAAGACTTATACCCGACACGGCGGTAATAATAGCAAACGCTCTGAATAAAGAACAGATGAAAACTTTGTCATATCTGACGTGTAATGTGATAACGTGCGGAAATCTAATAATGGATACGGTTTCATATACAAGCATTACCGATGAGGAAATATCGGTTTCATTCGGAAGAACGGTAACCACGCTTGGCGGCGATGAAATACAGCCGTTTGAAATACCCGTAAAGAGAAACGACTCTGAGAGCCTGTACGAGATTATGGCGGTCACAGCTTTGCGTCTGCTGACAGGCGACAATTCGATCATAGAAGAAGTGTAAAGTGCATTAAAGAGATGAATAAAATATAGCTTATGCACTTGTATTTTTCTCGTGTCTGGTGTATAATGTATATAATAGCATTATAGTAGTTAAGTGTGCCCTTTGGCACGGATACTGTTATTTACGGTTACGCAGTGCATATTTGCCTGCGGGAAAGGCAGTTAATCTATGAATAAAAAAGTTAATAATACAGGCGCAAGTCTGAGAATATCAAATGATGTGCTTACAAAAATCGCAGAGGTTGCGGCAACCGAAATAAGAGGCGTTGCGTCTGAGGGCGAGCATCTTGTTATCTGCGACAAGAATATGGCTCAGTTTACGGGAAAAATTATGCCTCAGTCACCGGTTAAGGCAGTACTGAAAAACGATGCTGTCGAGGTTACAATAAGCATTGTTGTGTTGCAGGGCTTTAAGGCGGAGAATGTAGCACGCTCAGTACAGGAGAGCGTAAAGTCTGCTATACAGAATATGGCAGGCATATCTGTATCTAAGGTAAATGTAAAAATTGCTGATATTATGCTTTCAAAATCAGCTGATTAAATAAAGGAAACAGATTAAATGACAGAAAGAAAACTTACACGTCACGAAATGAGAGAAGCGGCTTTGCTCATTCTCTTTCAGATGAAACTTAACCCCGAAACGCTTGACGAGATACTGGAGGATTGCAAAGAGTCCTTTGAGATGGAATATAATTCCCAGTCTGTGAAGCTGGTGAAGGGTGTTGCAGAGCATGAAGATGAGCTGAACGGCATAATCGAAAGCTATTCACCTTCAAGAAAGCTCGACAGAATTTCGTACATAAACCTTGCTATTATGAGAATAGCCCTGTATGAAATGAAATACTGCCCGTCCGTACCCGATAAGGTAGCCATAAACGAGGCAATAGAATTTGCAAAGGAATATGCCGACAAGACAGATGTACGCTTTATAAACGGCGTTCTCAATTCATATTATAAGGACAATCCGACAAAGGAACAGCCTGATGCCTGATTTTTTTACCGTAACGGTTTCTCAGGTGACAAGACGGCTTTCGATGATAGTAAAGGGCGATAAGGCTCTGAACGATTTGTATGTTTCGGGCGAGATTTCGAATTTTACTTTGCATAAAGCGTCAGGACATATGTATTTCACATTGAAGGACGAAACGGCTTCAATAAAATGCGTTATGTTTGCAGGTAATGCCCGCAGTCTTGATTTCACTCCGTACAGCGGTCAGAGCGTAATCGTTCACGGAAGCGTGAATGTTTATGAGCGTGACGGAGCTAATCAGATTTATGTCACTGATATGATTGAAAGGGGACAGGGCGAGCTTGCTCTTGCGTATGAAAAGGCAAAGCGTGAGCTTGAGGCAGGCGGATACTTCAATAAAAAGCGTCCCATACCGAAACAGCCGAAAAAGGTTTGCCTTATAACCGCTGAAAAAGGTGCGGCGCTTCAGGATATGCTGAATATCATTGCAAGACGAAGACCTATACTGGAAGTGGTTTTTATTCCCGTAACGGTACAGGGAGCATATGCGCCGTCAACTCTTATCAAAGCATTGGCTCTGGCTCAGAGCACCGGTTCGGATCTGATTATCATCGGCAGGGGCGGAGGCTCGGCAGAGGACTTGTCGTGCTTTAATGATGTCGGATATGCGAAGGCATTGTACAACAGTGAGATTCCGACAATTTCCGCTGTAGGACACGAAACGGATTTTACCATTTCCGATTTCGTAGCGGATTTCAGAGCGCCTACACCGTCTGCGGCGGCTGAAATAGCTACTGCGGTTACCTGCGATGATCTTTCGGAGCATATCGAGCTTGTTTACGACAGGCTCAGCGATATTATCCACTCAAAGACAGACAGCTACGAACAGCGTATAGACAGTATACAAAGGCACATTTCAGCTTACAGCCCCGGACAAAGAATAGAAAGATCCGAAAGGGAGCTTGTGCTTATAAGCGGTAAAATCAGAACGGCAACCGATGCGGTTATTACAAAAAACAGCGTGCTGCTTGACAATTATTCGGACAAGATAGAGGCGTTAAGCCCGATAAATGTGTTGAAACGTGGATACAGTGCAGTAACCAAAAACAACAGCGCCGTAAACAGTATCGGTGATATCGAACAAAACGATACCGTTGAGATATTATTTGCGGACGGTACGGCTACAGCACAGATAAAGGAAATACACGAAAATAATAAGGAGCGTTTTAGATGAGCTTTGAAACAGCCATGAAAAGACTTGATGAAATCTCAGTACAGATGGAACAGCCCGATATAACACTTGACAATTCGATGAAGTGTTATAAAGAAGCGGTCGAGCTTATAGCTTTTTGCCGTAAGTATATTGATGAAGCAAAGCTGACGGTACAGAAACTGGAAGAGGTTTAAAATGACAGCAGAGAAGTACACATTTCCTGCAAACTACGGCGAATTTGACGCTGTGTTCAGGGAATACCGTGCGATTTTTGAGAAGCAGCTTAGAACGGTATGTGATTCGTTCTGCGATAACGGTGCAAAATACAGAGCTCTTTACGATGCGGCGTCATACAGCCTTGAGGCAGGCGGAAAACGCATAAGACCTGTGCTTGCTTTTGAAATGTGCAGGATATGCGGCGGAGATATAAACGATGCCGTGACTGCCGCTGTTGCCGTTGAGATGATTCATACATTCTCGCTTATTCACGATGATCTTCCTTGTATGGACGACGACGATATGAGACGAGGCAGACCGAGCTGTCACAAGGCACACGGCGAGGCTGTGGCACTGCTGGCAGGTGACGCATTATCTGCCTACGCAGGTAAATATATCTGCGACAGCAACTTATCCGCCGAAAAAAAGACGGCGATGATAAAAGAGCTGTATGACAGAACGCTCGGCATGATAGAGGGGCAGACGATAGACACGGACGGGAAATTCGACACGCTTGACGGATTGCTGTCAATGTATGAAATGAAGACCTCCGAGCTTCTTACTGCGGCTTCTGTTATGGGATGTATAGCGGCAGGCGCAGATGAGGAAAAAATATCGGCGGCAAGAGCCTATGCGCACGATGTCGGACTTGCTTTTCAGATTGTGGATGATATTCTTGACGTTACATCTACAGTGGAAGAACTCGGTAAGCCTATAGGCAGTGACGCACAGCAGGAAAAGACTACAAGCGTTACTCTTTTAGGACTTGATAAAGCAAGGGAGCTTGCAAAAAAATATACCGAAGGGGCTGAAAAGGCACTTTCGGCATTTGAAAACAACGAGTTTTTGTGCCGGCTTACCGATTTACTTTTAAACAGAAAAAATTGACAGTGGAATATAACCCCGGAGGGTCAGACATAAATGAGAACTGATCAGATCAATGTTATCCTGCTGATTGCACTTATCAGCTGGGGTACTGCACAGATTTTAAAAACGTTGATACATTTCATAAGACGAAGAACTTTAAAGCAGAGCGTCTTACGGGTGCGGGCGGTATGCCGTCGGCACATTCGGCTACCGTCTGTGCGACTGCAATAACCACCTGCAGAGTCTGCGGAATATGCTCGCCCGAGTTTGCGCTTGCTATGATACTTGCTATGGTGGTAATGTATGATGCTATGGGCGTAAGACGATCCGCAGGACTTCAGGCTAAGGAAATCAATCGTCTGAGGCGTGTCGTCAATGAGCTTGACGAGGAATTTATGGACAAGTTCGATGATAAGGTTGACGAGATTGAAGAAAAGAAGCCTGAAGAAATACACGAACTGAAGGAATTTCTCGGACATACGCCGCTCGAGGTGCTCTGCGGCGCATTGCTCGGAATACTTATAGCTATGGCTGTACCGATACAGGTGGTCGGCTGATAAAATAATATCGGGAGATACAATTTGATACTGAAAAACGATATGTCCGCCGAGTATTTGAAATCGCTTACTCCCGAACAAAGAAAAAAGCTGTGTTCGGAGATAAGACAGTTACTTGTGAAAACGGTAACGGTAAACGGCGGTCATCTTGCGTCAAACCTCGGTATAGTTGAACTAACGGTGGCAATGCACACCGTGTTTGACTCTCCGAAGTTTTTGATGTAGGACATCAGTCCTATACACATAAGATAATTACGGGCAGAGCGGGAAAAATGAATACTCTGCGCTGTGAGGGCGGTATTTCCGGATTTCCGAAGGCGGAAGAATCCGAGCATGACGCTTTTATCGGCGGTCACAGCAGTATTTCTATTTCCGCGGCACTCGGTATTGCCGAGGCTATGAGGTCAGACGGCGACGATCACAGCGTTGTTGCTGTTATAGGCGACGGCGCATTAACCGGCGGAGAGGCTTACGAAGGACTTAACAATGCCGGAAAAAGCCGTTGTAACCTGATAGTGGTGCTTAACGATAACGAGATGTCAATCTCCAAAAATACCGGTGCGCTCGCTTTGTATCTGGCGCAGATACGTTCTACAAGAAAATATTACAGCACAAAGAATTCCGTAAAGAATGTTCTTGATAAAACACCGATAATAGGAAAAGGCATCGGAAAAGCGGTAAAAGGCACTAAGCAGCTGCTGAAATATGCGATTTATCATTCAAACCTGTTTGAAGATTTAGGCTTTAAATATTTGGGACCTATAGACGGTCATAATCTTGATGAGCTGACAGAGGCGCTTATGGTTGCGAAAATGATGCAGCGTCCGTGCCTTGTTCATATTTATACGAAAAAAGGTAAAGGCTATGCTCCCGCAGAGGATAATTCGGGAGAATATCACGGTTTGCCGCCTAAAAAAGACGATGATAACAATTGCAAAGGTGAGTGCTTTACAGACGCTTTCGGAAAAGCTCTGCTCTCATTTGCCGATAAAGACAACAGCATATATGCCGTTACAGCCGCTATGAAATACGGAACAGGGCTTCAGCATTTTTACAAGGCTTTCCCGGAGCGTTTCTTTGATGTCGGTATTGCGGAGCAGCACGCAGTGACTTTTTCGGCAGGACTTGCAAGTCAGGGTAAGCTGCCTGTGTTTGCGGTGTATTCTTCATTTCTTCAGCGGTCGTATGACCAGCTTATACACGATTGTGCAATAGAAAAACGTCATATTGTGCTTGGAATAGACAGAGCAGGCTTTGTCGGCGAGGACGGAGAAACGCATCACGGCTTGTTTGATGTTGCGATGCTTACGACCGTACCCGGCGTTACCGTGTATTCGCCGTCAGATACGGCGGAGCTTTCGCAGTGTCTTGAGCAGGCTCTTTACAAGGATAAAGGCGTAGTTGCCGTAAGATACCCGAGAGGGTGCGAGCTATACCGTTCAGGCACGAAGGCGTACAGCGACTTCAGGCACGTTTCAAATAAAAGCAGAAAGCTGATTTTCACATACGGCAGAATATCCGCCTACGCTTATACCATTCACGGTGTCGATGTTTTACAGGCAATAAAAATTTTCCCTATCGCCGATGAAATAATTAATATTTGTCTTGCTTATGATGAAATATATGCCTTTGAGGAAGGCGAAAGAGAGGGCGGAATTGCTCAGAAGCTGTGTACCGCTCTGGCTCTTGCCGGATTTAAAGGCAGGTTTACCATAACGGCGGTTGACGGATTTGTCCGTCATGCCGATGTTGCGACACAGCTGCATAATGCAATGCTCGACGCAGACGGAATGAGAAAAATTACAGGAGAATAAGATGCAGAAACGACTGGATGTTTATCTTTCCGAAAACAACACAGTAAAAAGCCGCAGCCTTGCCGCATCGCTCATAAAGCAGGGAAGCGTTGAGGTAAACGGCAGGATATGCACAAAAGCATCGTTTGCCGTTGATGACAATGATAATATCAGAATAATCGGAGAGATGCCGAAATATGTCGGCAGAGGCGGATTGAAGCTCGAAAAGGCATTATCCCACTACAGACTTCACCTTGACGGCTCGGTGTGTATAGATATAGGAGCGTCAACAGGCGGGTTTACCGATTGTATGCTTCAAAACGGAGCGGTAAAAGTCTATTCTGTCGATGTCGGAACAGATCAGCTTGACGAAAAGCTGAGAAACGATCCCAGAGTAGTTTCTATGGAAAAGACCGATATAAGAAACTGCGTAGGTGCTTTGCCGGCGGTTGATTTTATCGGTATAGACGTTTCGTTTATATCGCTGAAGCTCGTTCTTCCGTCGGCTTATGCACTGCTTAAGGACGGCGGAGAGTGCGTAGCGCTTATCAAGCCGCAGTTTGAAGCAGGAAAAAGCCATCTCAGCAAACACGGAATAGTCAGAGATTCCAAAGTACATAAAAAAGTATGCGATGATATATCGGAGTTTGCCTCAACTCTTGGGTTTGAACGGGGAGAGGTCATATCCTCGCCCATAACCGGCGGTGACGGCAATACCGAGTATCTTATATATCTCAGACGTTTATAACATATAACTTACAAAGGCAGGTGAAATATCATGAAGGTAATGATATGTGCCAATCTCGCTAAAGAACGGAGCAGGAAAGCGGCGGCAGATGCGTGCGCTAAGCTGAATGAAATAGGCTTTCTGCCCATGATAGAAAAGCAGTACGAAAATATCATAAAGGTGGATAACGCCGTATACGCTGAAACAGACAGCCTTATAACCGACTGCGATATGTTTATGACTATAGGCGGTGACGGAACTATTCTCAAGTGGGGACAGAAAGCCGCCGCCTGCAATAAGCTCCTGCTTGGAATAAATACGGGCAGGCTGGGCTTCATGACTTCTATAGAGAGCGGCGAGCTTGATACACTGGAACGTCTTAAAACAGGCGAATATACGGTGAGCAGAAGAATGATGCTCGATATTGAATATGAGGGCAAAGGCAATTACAGCGCCATAAACGATGTCGTATTCAGCAAATGCCGTTATTCAAAACTACCTGAATTTATTGTTTCGGTAGAAGAATATGAGGTGACAAAAATCAGAGCCGACGGAATTATCTTCAGTACGCCGGCAGGCTCTACAGCATATTCTTTATCGGCAGGAGGACCTATTATATCCCCTGATGCACAGTGCATTGAATTTACTCCGTTGTGTGCTCATTCGCTTTTCGGCAGACCTATGATATTTTCAGCAGATTCGGAAATAACGGTGCGTTTTTCCGCATATGAAGACAGTGGTGTTTCGCTCAGTATTGACGGTAATGACGATATGGATTTCAAGGAGGGCGAAATAATAAAGATAAGACGTTCGGAGCAGCAGCTTTCTATTATTGATATAAACGGCAGCAGTTTCTATAAAGCGGTACACAACAAGCTGATGAGACCGCTCAAATAAAATCTTACAAGGGGTGATATTGTGAAAAAGAAAAGACAGGCAGAAATTCTCAGAATCATATCTTCAAACGAAGTGGAAACGCAGGAAATGTTGCTTAATCTGTTGAAGCAAAAGGGCTATGATGTGACTCAGGCGACCGTTTCCCGTGATATAAACGAACTCAATATTGAAAAAACGGTTTCTTCAAACGGTGTCAACTGTTATGCAAAAGCGGAAAAGGTACACACAGTCAAGTTTCATAATATTATTTCGGAAGCGGTTGTCAATATTGATTACGCAATGAATATAGTTTCAATAAAATGCCACAGCGGTCTTGCAAACGCCGCTTGTGCAGGTCTTGATATGATGAATCTTTCCTATGTTGTCGGAACTATCGCAGGCGATGATACGATATTTGTACTGACAAGAACGGAGGGTGATGCAAGAATGCTGACACGTCACCTGAAGGAACTGCTTTAAGATAAGGAGGTCGGCGTTTTGCTCAGAGAATTATCTATTGAAAATCTTGCTGTGATTGAAAAGGCGTCGATAGCCTTTGATGATAAGCTGAATGTGTTTACGGGTGAAACGGGTGCAGGTAAGAGTATACTTATCGGCGGCATAAATGCGATACTCGGAGGAAGGGGAAGCAAGGATATTGTAAGAGCAGGCACAGAAAAGGCTGTTGTGACCGGCCTTTTTGATGATTTACCCGAAAGCGTAAGAACTAAACTCAGTGATAACGGTTTTGCTGTCGATGACGAGCTTTTGCTGCAGCGTGATATTCATGCGGACGGTAAAAGCACAGCAAGAATAAATGGCAGAGCAACAACAGTAGCAATACTTCGTGATATAGCGTCTGAGCTTATTGATATTCACGGACAGCACGATAACCGTCTGCTTATGGACGGAGATAATCAGCGTGAGATACTCGACAGCTACGGCAAAAACAGCGGGTTGCTGTCGGAATATGCGACCGCTTTCAAGGAGTTTTCGGCTTTATCAAGGAAAATTAAAGAAGTCAGCCGTAAGAAAACCGAATCGCTTGAAAAGGCGGAGCTTCTGAGAGAACGTCTCGAGGAGCTTGACAGGTATAATTTTTCCGCAGATGAAGAAGAAACCGTAAAGCAAAAGATTGAGGAACTTCGCAATGCCGAATACATAAGCGAGAATCTGTATAATGCACAGACGGCAATATCGGGAGACGATGATACTGACGGAGCATATTCTATGCTCGAACATTGCAAAAACAGCGTTTCATCTCTCAGCGAAACTATCCCTGAGCTTGATAAACTGGCCGAGCGTATATCGGATATGCTGGTAGAGCTTGAGGATATAAGAGAAGAAATAGTGCAGAGAATACCCGATGAAGACGAGGATACCGCAGGAATGCTCGGCGTTCTTGAAGAAAGGCTCAGCGTTATATTGCGTCTGCAAAGAAAATACGGCACAGACCTTGCACAGATACTTGAAAATTCGGAGAAATGGCGCAACGAACTTTATGAAATAGATAATGGCGACGATATAATAGAAGAACTTACAGAAAAGAAAAAAGAAGCAGGCGAAAAAGTAAAGCGTCTTGCCACAGAGCTTACAGGCAGAAGAAAAAAAGCGGCGGACGAGCTTGCAAAGCGGATTTCTGCGGAGCTTACGTTTCTTGATATGCCGGATATAAGACTTGTGTTTGATATATCGCAGGATAAAGTCACTCTCAGCGGAATGGATAAGGTGGAAATGCTTATCTCCGTCAATAAGGGCGAAGATTTGAAGCCTATGAGTAAGATCGCTTCGGGCGGTGAGCTGTCAAGAATAATGCTTGCCGTCAAGAACGTGCTTGCCGAAACAGACAAACTGCATACGATGATTTTTGATGAAATTGATACGGGTATAAGCGGCAGAGCCGCCGCCAAGGTCGGATTAAAACTGCACGAGGCGGCGGAAAACAGGCAGATACTTTGTGTAACGCATCTTGCACAGATTGCGGCAATGGCGGATACACAGCTTCTTATAAAAAAGACCAGCGATGAAAAGCGCACCTATACGGGCATTACAAAGCTGGATTTTGAAGGCAGAAAGAGAGAAATAGCAAGGATTATTTCCGGTGATGAAAACGATCCGATTTCGCTTGAAAATGCCGAAATGCTGCTGCTAAGAAAAAACGTGATATAAATTACAGAACAGTCTGTTGAAAAACCTATATTTTTTGAAAATGGGGTCGCAGGGGCGAAGGGTAGATTGTCAAGTCAAGTGCAACACTTTTTAGACAAAAATTCGAGAGGGGAAAGATAGCCAAGACATTTACGAGGACGACTATTGATTAAATGAATAACTTTTTGGAATTCTTTTTCGGAAACACTTAAAAAATCAGTGCCCTTAGGATAGAAGAAACGTAAAAGATCATTTGTATTTTCGTTTAAACCTCGTTGCCAAGGAGAGTGCAAATCAGCAAAATAGATTGTTGTGCCTAAATCTTTTTCGATATTGAGAAAATCAGCAAATTCAGAACCGTTATCCAACGTGATTGTTTCAATCGGCATAGGAACTTCCATAAGTTCAAAAGCTCTGGAGATAGCTTTTCTGATTGTATTTCTTTCTCGACTGATTGCTATTGAACCAACAAGTAGCTTACTTTTTCGGTCAACAAAAGTAACAGCGCAACCTTTACCGATACCGCCATAAACCGTATCGCCTTCAAAATCGCCTATACGGGATTTTGTTTCTACAATTTCCGGTCTGTCGTGAATAGTGTGAACCGGGTGAATTGTATTGCATTTCTTGCGATTGCCGATATACTTTTTTCCGTGACGTCGCAGAGCAGTTTTCCTTGACAAACCTTGAAGCCTGTTTTCCTTTAATGCCCGGTATATAGATGCACAACATACGATGAAACCTTGTTGTTTGCACTTATGCGCTATGATTTCAGGCGACCAAAAGCGTTTGAAACATTCAAGAATGTAAATATAAAGTTTGGTGTCCGGTCGGATGACGTGTTTCCTTACACACTTCTTTCTTCTGTATATGTAAAGTGACGTTGCCCACCACGCATTGTACCTCTTTTTATCTTTACAGTTTCTTTTTATTTCTCTGCTTATTGATGAAGCACTTCTGCCCATCAACCTTCCAATTTCTCGTACTCCTTTTCCTTCTGACAAAAATTGTTGTAGACAATTTCGTTCAGATAGTGTAAAATGTGTATAGGACTTCATACTCTACCTCCGTGCCTTTTGTTTTGTGGTAATTACATTTTACACGAAAGTGAGTATGATGTCCATATTTTTTGTGTTGCACTTGATATTATA
>ERZ780212.2494-NODE-2494-length-11621-cov-4.113782_pt1 | contig 11621 bp, 8 predicted proteins | sample MGYA00511364_ERZ780212 | MGnify/ENA primary metagenome ERZ780212 (study PRJEB29588, sample SAMEA2147991) | human gut metagenome | biome: human gut; feature: human-associated habitat; material: faeces | place: Denmark | collected 2008/2010 ...
TAAGAGACTTCCCAACCGCTTGATTAAGAAGTCTTTTAGAGCATACAACACCGGCTGCCAGCTTATATTTCTTATACTGCCGCACTGCGAAGTGGTTTGGCTTTTCCGATTCCAGTGCATCAAACATCAGGTCTACAGGATTTTTGAACTCCTCGTCATCCTCCCGGACTTCCATGGCGTTGATGAACTCGATGAGGGTGGAGAAGTTTTGCTCCTCCACCGGAGCTTCATAGTGGATATATCCGATCAACGCGCAATACAGCAATGTTTCCGCCTTGACCCAGAAATCATCTCCGGCCTTGCCCTCGCCTTTTGTATTAGCGATCAGCGTTGTCACCAGCTTCAAAATATCCTTTTCCGAGTGGATGTATGCAAAGGGGTTATAGTGCATGGACTTCTTGAAGTTGATGGTATTTAGGACCTTGATTCGGTACGGCTCATAAATGACCTTGCCGTGCTTATCCTTCATGGGCTTTCCGTCCTTCCCCAGCTTGGGCGCACCCCTTTGGAGCATTTTTCCGCACTCCACCAGAATTGTTCCCTTCGGGTCCGTCACAACATAGGAGCTGTGCATCTGCATCAGGTTGGGTTTCAGCCAGAATCGGGTCTTACCGGAACCGGAGCCGCCAATCACCAGTACATTTTTGTTTCTGGCAGTCTTGGGGTCCTTGGGGCGGCTGTTCATGGTCAGGCTCTCCGTTTTCGTCAGAATCACATTTTTCTGAAATACAGGATCAACGTAAGGTGCAATATCCTCACGGGTTCCCCAGGAAGCGTTACCTTAAGCGGTCAGGAATTCGCACTGGCAGCAGAGAAGACCGGCAAGGCAGCTACTCTGGAAGGTGTATTCTCTGTAGCAGGCTCCGAAAAATGGACCTATGGTGACCACTTTGTTAACATTGCAGTAGACGCGATCTTCCCGGATTCCAAGGCAGCCGGCGAAGCTACTCTGGAACAGCTGCAGGCTGGCAAGGGTGCATTCGAAGCTTATGCAAAGGCTCTGGATTTAAAGACCGCCAATGCAACAACCCCCAGAGGACCGGAACTGATCAATGCAACCACCAATGGCTATGATCCTTCTGTTGCAACCTTCGCAAACAGCAAGGCAATCTTCTTAAAGCAGGGCAACTGGGCATACGAGAACATCAAGAAAGCAAATGCTGACATCGTTGATACCCTGACCTTCCTGCCCATTAAGATGCCCTTCACACAGGATGACATCAAGGTAGAAGGTCTGACAGTTGAGCATATGCTTGAGTCCATTCCGGTATTCGTACCGAACTACTACTGCATCAACGACAAGGTTTCTGATGAAGAAAAAGAACTGGCAGAAGAGTTCCTTGTATGGCTGAACACCACTGAAGCAGGTCAGAAGTTCGTTGTGGAAGAAATGTCCTTCATCCCTTACAACGCTGATCCTGCAACAACCTCCGCTGGCTACAGCCTGGGCGATTCCATTATCTCCTACATGGCTGCGGATAAGACTCTGACCAACGCATACGCAGGCGCTCCTAAGGGCTGGGCTACCGATAACTTCGGTCTGCAGATGATGGAGAACTATGTAAATACTGCAGAATGGCCTGAAACCGCTTACAGCGATATCGCAGATTATGCCATCAGCAGCTGGGCTGAAATGGCTGGTCTGGAATAATCTCGACCGAGCCATATAAAAAGTGACAGAACGAAACAGAATTTTGTAAAACAGGATTTTCCGGCTGCCGCAAACATGCGACATGGGCTGCGGCAGCCTCCTCTTTCCGGCAAAGCCGGAAAACGACAGGGGAAAAGAAAAGACAAGGAGAGACGTAATGGACAGATATTATAAAAAAAGATTTGTACCGTTAGCGCTTCCGGCCCTGATTTTGTTTGTTATGGTAATTGTGATCCCGTTCATCATGGGTGTCATTTATTCCTTTACAGCCTGGAGAGGTACTTACTTTGCAGGCGGTGATCATTTCTGGGAAGCGTTTGTTGGCTTCGACAACTATGTTAAGGCATTTAAAACCAAAAAATTCCTTGATGCGTTTGTATATACCATTAAGGTAACGCTTGTGGCAGTTGTAGCGATCAACGTGGTATCCCTTGCAATGGCGCTTCTGGCAACCAGCCTGAACAAAGGCGCTGCGGCATACCGCACGATCTACTTTCTGCCTAACCTGTTAGGTGGCCTGGCACTGGGCTATATCTGGCAGTTCATTTTTGAAATCGTTTTTTCCAAGATTCTGTTCGGAGAAGACGGAATCATTTCCATTCCTGCGCTGTGCAACATGACGCAGGACAACACCAAGGCGCTGTTTGCCCTGGTAATGCTGATCACATGGCAGATGGCCGGTTATATGATGATCATCTATACCACCGGTTTGAATAATATTCCGAAGGATCTGTCGGAAGCGGCGGCGATTGACGGAGCAGGTACCTGGCAGAGATTTAAGAGCATCACGGTTCCGATGCTGATGCCATCCTTTACTATCGTATTTTTCCTGACACTGTCCAAATGCTTCATGCTGTTGGATCAGAACGTAGCGTTGACAGACGGTAACTTCAGTACCAGAATGCTGGCGATGCAGATCCTGTATACAACCCGTGACGGTTCTCCCCCGGACTACGGTCTTGCACAGGCACAGGCTGTTATCTTCTTTGTGCTGATCGCAGCTGTAACCCTGGTTCAGGTTTCCATTACATCTAAGAAGGAGGTGGAGCTGTAATGAGCATGCAGGGACGTCATAAAACAGGTCAGGCCTTGATGCACGCGATTTTGGCCCTCGTTGCGATTTATACACTGGCTCCGCTGGTTTTCCTGATCTTCAATTCCTTCAAATCCAACAATGAGATCGTGGATTCACCGGTCAGCGCGCCTTCTTCCTGGAGCTTTCAGTATATTATCAGTGCGGCGCAGCAGATCCATTTCTTCCGCGCCATCTGGATCACCTTTGTGATCACCTTCATTTCTGTGCTGCTTCTGGTTATGGTTTCTTCTCTGGCAGCATGGGTAATGGTAAGAAGCAAGAGCATCCTGGGTACTGTACTTTATCTTGGATTTACCGCAGCAATGCTGATCCCCTTCCAGTCTCTGATGTATCCTTTGCTGGATCTCTTTGAGAAAATAGGACTCAAGAACATCCCCGGACTGATCTTCATGTACGGCGGTTTTGGACTGAGTATGTCAGTATTTCTGTATCATGGCTTTATCAAGAGCGTTCCCCAGTCTCTGGAGGAAGCGGCGATCATTGACGGAGCCAACATTTTTCAGATGTTCTTTAAAGTAGTATTCCCGCTGTTAAAGGGAACTACAGTTACTGTTATCGTATTAAACGGTATGTGGATCTGGAACGACTATCTGCTTCCTTTCCTGGTAATCGGTAACAGCAACGGAGTGAAAACCCTGACGCTGGAGTTATACTTCGCCAAGCTGACATCAGGTCAGTACGGTAACCCGTGGGAGCTGATCTTCCCGGCTGTGCTGGTAACGATCATCCCGATTGTCATTCTTTATATTTTCCTGCAGAAGTATATCGTGGCAGGTGTGGCAGAAGGTGCCGTTAAGATGTAAACAGACTGGCAGTGTCGGATGATGAGAAAACCTCATAGCTGCCGAGTGTCTGCCGGCAATTGCGAAAACCCGCCTTGTGCGGGTTTTCGTTGTATTTTGTATTAGGGAAGCAGTAAGACAGCAGGCTTTCTGCAGGCATCAAGGTCGAGGCTTTTGATCCCGACATCATCTTATCAGGAAAAGGGAATTTTGCTCATGGAAAAAGAAAAGTGGTGGAAAAAGGCAGTCGTTTATCAGATTTACCCCCGCAGCTTTTATGATGCGAATGGGGATGGGATCGGCGATCTGCGCGGTATTATTGAAAAATTGGACTATATCCGTGACCTCGGGGCAAATGTGATCTGGCTCTGTCCGGTTTATAAATCCCCGATGGACGATAACGGTTACGATATTGCAGATTATTATCATATAGATGAAGCCTTTGGAACGGACGAGGACATGGATGAGCTGATCGCAGAAGCGAAGAAACGCGGCATCCGTATCATCATGGATCTGGTGGTCAATCACTGCTCCGACGAGCATAAGTGGTTTCAAAAAGCAAAAGCAGATCCGGAAGGACCTTACGGCAAGTATTTTTATATCAAAAAAGGAATCGACGGCAAAGCACCGAACAACTGGAGGTCCATCTTCGGCGGAAGCGCGTGGGAGCCGATCGAGGGAACGGACTATTACTACCTGCACATTTTTACGAAGAAACAACCCGATTTAAACTGGGAAAATAAAGAGCTGCGGGAAGAAATCTATAAGATGGTCAACTGGTGGCTGGATAAGGGCATCGGGGGCTTCCGGCTGGATGCCATCACCTATTTGAAAAAAGAAGCGGGATTGCCCTCTTATCCTGCAGACGGAGAAGATGGTCTGGTATCCGTTGCGCACGGCGCACTGAATCAGCCCGGAATCGAAGCACTGCTGCGGGAGTTCAGAGATCGGACATACGGAAGAAGAGAAACACTGACAGTCGGCGAGACAGCCGGTCTGACTCCGGAGACGCTGCTTTCGTTTATTTCCTTAGAAGATGGTGTATTTTCTATGGTGTTTGAGTTCTCCTGGTGCCAGCTGGAATTGAAGGGACCGAACTATTTCTGGTATGACCGACAGGAGTGGACGCCGGAGGATCTGAAAAGAGAGCTGTTTTCCAGTCACGAAATGGCAGGAGACAGGGGATGGTTTGGTGTTTGCACAGAAAATCACGATCAGCCCAGATCGATCGACCATTATCTGCCCCGGGAGGGAAGAAATTATTATGGGGCAACGATGCTCGCATCAATGTATCTGCTGCTGCGGGGCACGCCGTATGTCTATCAGGGGCAGGAGATCGGCATGAGAAACTGTGCGTATGCGTCGATGGACGATTACAATGATGTATCGACCCACAATCAATATAACCGCGCACTGGCAGATGGATTTTCACCGGAGGAAGCGCTGCGTCTGGTTCAGCTGGAAAGCCGGGACAATGCGCGGACACCGTTTCAATGGGATGATACAGAAAATGCCGGATTTACAACAGGAAAACCCTGGTTAAAGGTAAATCCCAACTATACAGGGCTGAACGCAGCACAGGAAGAGAGAGACGAGGATTCCGTGCTTACATGGTATAAGAAGATGATCGGGCTGCGTCTGCATTCCCAATGGTCAGAGCTGATCAGCGAAGGCACCTTTGCACCGGCTTATCGGGAGGAGAAAAATCTGATCGCGTATCGAAGAAGCTTTGAAGGCAAAACGTTGCTCGTACTGTGCAACATGCAGCCGGAAGAACGCGAGTTGACTCTGGTGGCTGCGCCCGGACAGGTGCTTGCAGACAACTATAAGGAAGCTGCTTTTACAGGTAATACGGTGCGTCTGCGCCCGTATGAGGTTCTGATCGCAGAGGAAGCATAACAGAAGGAAGCCGGTACAACGGCAGAAGGCGAGGAACTTATGCAGAGAAAAAATAATATCGTCCTGCGGCTGCACAGACAGAGAAAACCGGAGCAGGTGCTTTTGCCACTTGTCCGGGAAGATAATGGAGAAGCTTTGCGGGTTATTCTGGAAAAGCAGGACAATGTGACAGCGGAATTTATCTATAGAACAGAAAAAAAGGTCAGATCCGGCTGGCTGAAGCTGGAAATTGAGCAGGACGGCTGCCGGAGAAGTGATAATCTGGAGGAAGAGCTTCCGGTTATTTTGGAAGTGGAAACGGAGATCCGGCCGGAGGCGATGACCGCAATGTATCTTTTAAACGACTGGTGGACAAGACCGGCATTTATCAATGACTTTTCGGAAATCCCGGAGCTGACACAGGCGATTTACGGAAAGCTGAGAAACGGATACTTTTTCCTGCTTCCAATGCCGGGAAAACAGTTTAAGACCCAGGTAAAGCCCGGAAGAGAGAATACGCTTATTTTCGGAATGAGCGCCTGCAAGGGCGGAATCAGCAAACTGGACGAGCCTGTTTATGCATATGCGGAGGCGGACAGTTTGCAGGAAGCGGTTCATGCGTGTATGGCGTGGGCGGCAGAGTATCACGGAATCCGTTTGAAAGAGGAACGGAATATGCCGGAGATGCTGAAATATCTTGGCTGGTGCAGCTGGGATGCATTTTATACGGAAATCAGTGAAGAAAAGGTTCGCGCAAAGGGCAGAGAATTTGCGGAAAAAAATGTACCGGTGCGCTGGATGCTGATGGATGACGGCTGGCTGTCGGTGCATGGAGACGCACTCTATGACCTTGCGCCCGAAAAAGAAAAGTTCCCCAACGGATTTGCTCAGATGATCCGTGATATAAAGCGGGATACACAGGTGGACTGGTTTGGTGTCTGGCATGCGCTTGGCGGCTACTGGGGCGGAATCGAGCCGGGAAGCGACCTTGCAGCAAAAGAGCAGGAGCATTTATATCAAAATGCACCCGGGAAGCTGATCCCGTGGCCGGATGCAGCCAAGGACTACGGCTTTTACCGGGATTGGTATGAATATTTGAAGCGGGAGGGCATCAGCTTTTCCAAAGTGGACGGACAGAGCGCCGTACATAATTATTTTGAAAATGATCTTCCACTGATGACAGCGACGCGGGGAATGCACGGAGCGCTGGAGGGCGCGGCAGCGTACTTTGACGGTGCAGTGATCAACTGTATGGGAATGGCGGCAGAGAACATGTTTTCCCGTCCTCAGACAGCGGTTGCACGAAACAGCGATGATTTTGTACCAAAACGGGAGGATGGATTTACAGAGCATTTGCTCCAGAATGCATACAATACACCCTACCAGGGCGAGCTGTATGTATGCGACTGGGATATGTTCTGGACAAGCCATGAGGATGGTCTGCGCCACAGCCTGCTGCGTGCGATCAGCGGAGGACCGGTATATTTCAGCGATCGGATAGGAGAAACAGCCCCGGAGGTTGCAGCACCTCTCTGCTATGCAGACGGAAGGCTGCCGCAGCTTTTACGGGCGGCAAGACCGACACAGGATTGTATGTTTCGTGATCCCAGAAAAGATGGTGTGCTGAAGCTGACAAATGTCGGAGCATATGCAAATCGTAAGATCGGCGGAGTGATTGCCGTTTATAATCTGACCCATCAGGAACAGACCTATCGGATCGGTGCATCGGATATTCCAGAGCTTTCCGGAAAAAACTGCTGGATTTATGATTGTCGTAATCAGACTGCTGCGACCTGCAGTGCAGAAGAAGGCAGAGAATACCGCCTTGCAGCGGGAGACTTTACCTGGTTTTTGTTTGTGGAGGACACAGAGGGGAAAACCTTTGTGGGACTTGTGGATAAATACATCAGCTTTGATGCGGTACTGTGGATGCATGAGATCGGCGGCAGGCTAATGGGAGAAATCTGTGGCGGAAAGACCGTCGGATTTTTATCCAAAGAGCCTGTAAAGCGCGTGCTTTGCAACGGAGAGGATGTAACAGCGCAGGTGGAGAAAAAGGATTGCCTGTATTTGCTTGAGCTAAACGGACAGAATGCGGTAGTTGAAGTGGAATAAAAATCGCAGCACAACGCTGGCGGGGGCGCTGTGACATCCGCGTTCGAAATGGAAATAAAATCTGCTGTGCCCGCCGCGCGGCAAAAGGAGAGGAAAGAACATGAAAACAGCGCAGGAATATCAGAAAAGACTGCAGCGCCATTTGGATGAGCTCAAATGGCTGTACTGCGAATTATATCCGGGAAGAGAGGATATGTTTACCCAGTTATGTGAACAGATGGAAGCATGGTATCAGGATCGCCCGGAATCAGAAAAGAAGCTGGACCGGGAGCGGGAACAGGAGCCTGCATGGTACAGCCGCCAGGATATGCTTGGTATGATGCTGTATATCGATGCTTTTGCCGGCAATTTGAAGGGTGTGAAGAAAAAGCTGCCTTACCTGGAAGCATGCAACGTAAACTACCTGCATCTGATGCCGTTTTTGGATACCCCGAAGGGAAAAAGTGATGGAGGCTATGCGGTAGCAGATTACCGGAAGGTGCAGCCGAACCTGGGTACGATGGAGGAGTTGGCTTCTCTGTGCAGCGCCTGCCATGAGAAAAAGATGAGCGTATGCATGGACTTTGTAATGAATCACACATCGGAAGACCATGAGTGGGCAAAGCGCGCACTGGCAGGAGAAAAGGAATATCAGGATCGGTATTTTTTCTATGATACACCGGACATTCCGCAGGAGTTTGAAAAAACAGTGCCCCAGGTATTTCCGACAACGGCGCCCGGTAATTTTACCTGGCGGGACGAGTGCCAAAAATATGTTATGACGTCCTTTTATCCCTATCAGTGGGACTTAAACTATTCCAACCCGGTCGTTTTTAACGAGATGGTCTATAATATGCTGTATCTGGTGAATCAGGGTATTGATATCGTCAGGATCGATGCGGTTCCCTATATCTGGAAGCAGCTGGGAACAGACTGCAGAAATCTGCCGCAGGTACACACCATTGTGCGCATGATCCGTATGATCACGGAAATCGTTTGCCCTGGCGTTGTGCTGCTGGGTGAGGTTGTTATGGAGCCTGCCAAGGTTGTCCCCTATTTCGGAACACTCGAAAAACCGGAATGCCATATGCTGTATAACGTAACGACGATGGCATCAACCTGGCATACCGTTGCAACAAAAGAGGTTGCGCTGTTAAAACAGCAGATGGACGTGGTAAACAGTCTGCCGAAGGAATATGTTTTCCTGAATTATCTGCGCTGCCACGACGATATCGGCTGGGGATTGGACTATGATTTCTTAAAACCCTCCGGGATTCAGGAGATTCCGCATAAGAAGTATCTGAATGAATATTTCCGGGGCATGGCAGCAGGCAGCGATGCGCGGGGAGAGCTGTATAATGATGATCCTGTATTACAGGATGCGAGACTTTGCGGAACGACGGCATCCCTGTGCGGTCTGGAGACTTCGCTGCAGGCAAAGGATCCGGCGAGAATTGAGCGTGCCATTCAGAAAATCCTGATGCTCAACGCTTATCTGTTTATTCAGTCCGGCATTCCGGTTATATACAGCGGAGATGAGATCGGTCAGCTCAATGATTATTCCTATAAGGATGATCCGGATGCAGACCGTGCGGCGGATTCCCGTTATGTACACAGAGGACATTTCCGTTGGGAGCTGGAAAAGAAAAGAGCAGAAAGGGGTACTGTCCAGAACCGGATTTTCGAGGGAATGCAGAAGATGGAAAAAGCCCGCTTTGCATGTGGTCCGTTTTCCGGAAAGGCTGCTGTATGGACCTATGACACCTATAACAGCCATGTGCTGTGCATCTGCAGACAGCTGAAAAACGAGATGGTTGTCGGCGTGTTCAACTTCTCGGATGAGCCCCAGACGGCATGGATCGACATGGGAGAAATGCCCTTTCAAGATCTGCTCGGAAAAGGAGAATGTGTTTTACGCAATATCATCCTGCCCGGCAATGGCTACGGCTGGTATTATAAAACCTGGGAGGAATAAAGCAGTTCGGGTGCTTCGCGGCTCCGGCTATTGCAGGGGCCGCGAAAGCTGAGAGAGTACGGAAAATGACTTGTATCTTTCCTGAAGGTTGTGATATAATCATACAGTTACAAAAAGTAGTTTTTAAAACCATGTGTTGTGTGAGGGGCTTATGCAGAAAAAGGTACAGATCATCAGTGACGGTTCTCAGGATTTATCGTCGGAGTTATCCAAAGAAAAGGATATTGAGGTTGTTCCCTTTTATGTTTCGTTTGACGGGGAGCACTATTATAAAGAAATAGAAGAGATCACAGTACGCGATTTTTATCAGCAGATGGTGGATCATCCGGATGTGTTTCCGAAGACATCCATGCCGTCTGTACAGGATTTTTATGAGGTGTTTGAAAAATCTGTAAAAGAAAATATTCCGGTGATCTGCATTTGCATCACGGCGAAGTTCAGTGGCTCTTTGCAGTCGGCAACTACAGCAAAGGATATGATCCTGGAAGAGTATCCGGAGGCAAAGATTGCGGTCATTGATTCGACATTTGATACGGTGCTGCAGGGACTGTTTGTGCTGGAAGCGTGCAGACTGCGGGATCTCGGACTGGAATATGAGCAGATTACAGAAGCTCTGCTTTCCATCCGGGAGAGCGGCAGGATCTTTTTTACGATCGGCAGCATCGATTACTTAAAGCATGGCGGACGCATTGGAAAGCTTGCAGGAATTGCGGCCAGTGCGTTGAAAATCAAACCTCTCATCACACTGAAGGAGGGAGAAATTTTCAATTCCGGCATTACCAGAAGCCGTCAGAAATCGATGCAGAAGGTTGTGGAGATGACGGAAAAATACCTGGATGAGGTACAGGCAAAGCCGGGAGAATACAGCTTTTGTATCGGCTATGGCTATGACTATGAAGAGGCGGTCGGCTTCCGGGAGATGTTGAAGGACCTGATCCGGGAACGGCTTGGAATTGAAGAAATCGGCATTTATCAGATCGGTGCGACAATTGGAGTGCATACCGGACCGTATCCCATCGGGATTGGAATTGTCCGGCATGCAGAAGTGTAGCTCAGGATTTTGAACGTGCGTGACAGGAACAGGAGGGGCAATCCTCCTGTTCTTTTTTTGTGGTACTGTAGCTGTCGGTCATCGTACATGCCGGCGTAAGCCCTTCGTCCTGCATCAGGGCGCTGCCCCAACGATACATCGCTTCGAGAATCGGGAAAAGGCTTTCACCGAGCGCCGTCAGCGAGTAATCGACGCGGGGCGGAACGACAGGATAAACTGTGCGGGAAATCAGACCGTCTTCTTCCAGTTCTCGGAGCTGCTGGGTCAGCATTTTAGGCGTCGCTTCGGGGACGAGACGGTGCAGCTGGTTGAAGCGCAGCGTCTGACCGGTCAGGTGCCAGAGCAGCAGCGCTTTATATTTGCCGCCGATTAAGCGGATTGTAGCGGAAACGGGGCAATTTTTATTGACCGAGGGATTTTCTTTTGAAGCCATAGCGAGTTCTCCATTCTTATTCATGACAATAGAATGCTCGCAGAGCGTACATTCTATTGTTGTGAGGTGAACACTATCCTTTTGGGTAGTATATTACAAAATAGTGCATTCTTTATTTTTCTATCCTAATTGTTATAATGGTAGCAGAGGATAGAAAAAAAGACAAGATGAGTTCTTTAAGGGCAGCCTTTAAAAGCTGTAAAGCAGGAAAGACTATACAGGACGGCTGCAGAATGGAGATATATGAAAAAAGAAACCTATGATATTACCGGCATGTCATGTGCGGCATGCTCAGCGCGAATTGAAAAGGGAATTTCCGGAATGGAGGGCATGCAGCAATGCAGCGTCAATCTGCTGAAAAACAGCATGACGGTTTCCTATGATGAAGCCGAACTGGATTCCGGAAAAATTATTCATCAGGTAGAAGACATCGGCTATGGCGCTTCGCTTCACCAGACACAGGGCAGCAAAACGACAGGAGCATCAGGCAGAGGAAAAAACGGTGCAACAGATGCGGCTGCGGAAGCAGCAAAGCAGATGAAGCAGAGACTGATCGTTTCGTTAGTCTTTACGATCCCGCTGTTTTACATTTCGATGGGACATATGGCTGGCTGGCCGCTGTATTTTCGTCCTATCAAAGCAAGACGGCCTCTCATTTTAA
>ERZ780212.2498-NODE-2498-length-11609-cov-1.993249_pt1 | contig 11609 bp, 8 predicted proteins | sample MGYA00511364_ERZ780212 | MGnify/ENA primary metagenome ERZ780212 (study PRJEB29588, sample SAMEA2147991) | human gut metagenome | biome: human gut; feature: human-associated habitat; material: faeces | place: Denmark | collected 2008/2010 ...
TGTTTATGCAAAAATAATTTCCTTTTCCACAATCTCCCTCGCACAAGCCCTTATGAATCTGTCCGGCGTCGTCAACGAACTTAACCGTACCTTTCAGACCGTAGGGCATTTGACTTTCGCCAGCCATTTCAGTGAGTACAATATGCGTACCCTCCGGGTACATTTCTCTGATTTCTTTACCTCAGCAAGCGAGAACGACACCTCATTCATATAGTAAGCATTCTCACGTCCAAGTTCTGTCTTAACAATATTTGCACCACTTTCAATCAGCATATCCATATCTTTATAAAGTGTCCTACGTTCGCAGGAAATATGGATACTATTAAGGTAGCTTATGATTTGACTGGTGGAGACAGGCTTTCCTACACTCGATTCAGCTCGTAAAAACTCCATAATCCTGAGCAATTTGATTTTCTGATTATTCTCAGCCATAATCTTCACTCCTAACTTACAAGATCTTACTATATATTATAACACTATTTGTGCGCTTTGTCAATAGGAGGAGTCGCTTTTTTGCGACACTACGATGCGGAAAATTTGACACAAAAATTACATTTAGGTGAAAACAAAAGCGGAGATAGATATTAAACCACCTCCGCTTTCACTTTGAATCCACTGGGTTCAAAGTTGTTTATTCGATTCCTTGCTTCTTGCTCCTGCTCTTTGTCTGGTCCTTCGGCGTTCTCGGCTTCTTAGCGAGCCTTGCGGCATCACGCTTCATCTTCGACCTCTCAAAGTAACAGGTCTTTTCTCGCTTAGGAGCATTCTTCTTTGCTTCAATAGCTGCCTGATTCAGTTCATCGGTCAGGACTTTCAACCTTTCCTCTTTGCTGTCAAGCTCCTCCTGCTGAGGGAACGGCTCTGCTACGATCTTTTGGGCTTCCTCATGGTCAAGCCTGAGTTTTGCAAGGTCAGTCTGAGTACGCTCAATTCTGCTGTCAATGTTGTATAAGGCGGCTTCAAGACGGTTAAGGTTGTGGGCAAAGCTCTCGATCAGCTTAGTGGTATGTGAAGCGGCCCCTTTCAGGCAAGCGGACATACCACCGCCCATCATGTTGCTGTTTACCGTTACGCTGAGGTCAAAGCCCTGGAAAGAGCCGACCTTCACAGGAGTATCCGCATACTTAATAGCCAGTACCGCATCTTCCAAAGCCTTAGCTGCTTCTTTTCTGTCGGTGTACTCAACATCACCGATAGTGATTTTGAATACGGGCAGTTTTCGCTCAGGATTAATCGGGAGCTTGCGGAGTGCTTCACGGTCGGTATGGAGATCAGCAAGAATCGCAGTAAGTTTCTGTTCCTGTCCAGGGAAACGAGCGATCTTGTCCTCCATTTCAAATACCGTGTTGCGGTGTTCCGCAGCAAGTACCCTCAGTTCCTTCACTTCATTTTCAAGCATCAGCTTTTCCTTGATTCGCTCATCACCCGTACAGAGTGCCTTGATCTCGGAATAAGTGAGTGCCTGCTGGTCCACATCTTCGCATTTTCTTGCCGGAGTTTTACTCGTCATGATCTGAGAGATAAACTTCTGCTTATTCTCCAAAGTCTGATAACTGTATGCATCGAACGTTCCTTTTGTTACATAGCGGAAGATCTGAACATTCTTATTCTCGTTACCCTGTCTGATGATGCGTACGGCGCGCTGCTCCAGATCAGCTGGTCGCCATGGTATATCAAGGTCATGGACGGCGATAAGCCGTTTCTGTACGTTAGTACCCGTACCCATTTTTGCCGTAGAACCGAGCAGAACACGAATCTCACCATTACGGACTTTATCAAAAAGATCGGATTTCTGCTGTTCAGTTTTCGCATCGTGAATGTATGCAATTTCCTCCGCAGGGATACCCCTTGCGATCAGCTTGTCACGAATATCGTCATAAACACAAAAATCGCATTCTTCCTCCAATGATTCAACCTCAGCAATAGATTTCTTATCTTTAGCATCGTCGGCATCTTCGCCCTCGACCTCTGATTCTCCTGTTGCCTTGTGCGGAACGCCCAAATCACAGAAGATGATCTGCGTGAGCCTGTCCTCAGCCGTTTCAACGTGGATACGGGCAACATTCTCTACACAGCGGTTGAGCTTCGTATCGGGGTTGTCCTCAAATGACGGATCAATCAGGCGCGGATCAAGACCAAGCTTTCTTCCATCCGACGTTATCTTGAGCATATTGTCAATCGTAGGATCAACATTTCCCGCATTGATAGCATCGGCACGATCAGCGAGTTCCTGAACAAGCTCCTGCTGGAACGAAGTGGCTTCGACTTGAACCACCTGATATTCACAGTCAGGCACATCAAGTTTCAGCGTATCAGCGGTACGAATATCAGCAACCTGTTTGAACATACTCATTAATTCGGGCAGACCTGTATAGTTGGCGATACGGGTGCGCTCCTTGAAGCCGTTGCCCGCAGGCTTTAACTCATAGTCTGTTTTCTGCTCACCGAAAACCGCAACCCAGTTGTCGAAGTGCTGTAAGCCGTGGTCACGCAGGAAGTCATACTCCAAGTAACGCATCATGGTGTGCAGCTCTGTGATAGAATTGCTCAGAGGTGTGCCAGTTGCAAAGATAATGCCCTTGCCGCCAGTCTTTTCATCGAGGTATCTGCATTTGAGGAAAAGATCAAGTGCCTTCTGTGAAGCCGAGTTGGAAATTCCGGCTACATTCTGCAATTTTGTGGCGACGAACAAATTTTTGAACTCATGGGCTTCATCGACGAACAAACGGTCGATTCCGAGCTGTTCAAATGTCAGCGTATCGTCCTGTCCTGCTTTTTCGAGCTTATCAAGCTGCTTCTGCAAACTCTTACGGGTACGCTCCATAGCCTTGATCTGGAACTTAGAGCCTTCGCTCTTTTTCAGTTCCTCGATACCACGCAGAATATCGTCGATTTGGCTCTGGATCGTCATGACCTGTCTTTCCTTAGAAACAGGGATTTTACCGAGCTGAGAATGACCGATAATAACTGCATCGTAGTTTCCGGTAGCTATCTTAGCAAATAACTGCTGTCGGTTCGCTTTCTGAAAGTCCTTCTTTGTTGCAACAAGAATGTTTGCACCCGGATAGAGCTTCTGAAAATCGTCACCGATTTGCTCCGTCAGATGATTCGGGACAGCAAACAGGCTCTTAGTGCAAAGCCCTAAACGCTTGCTTTCCATTGCAGTAGCGATCATTTCAAAGGTTTTTCCGGCACCAACGCAGTGAGCAAACAGCGTATTACCGCCGAACATAGCGTGAGCGATCGCATTTTTCTGATGATCGTGCAGATGAATGTCAGCCGTCATCATCGGGAAAGAAAGAGCCGAGCCGTCAAACTCACGGGGACGAATGGAGTTGAAAAGTTCGTTGTAACGCTCCACAATAGCTTCACGGCGGACAGAATCTTTGAAGATCCACGCCTTGAAAGCCTTGCGAATATCGTCAGCCTTGCGCTGTACCACACGGGTAGCATCAATATCCACCACACGCTTTTCCTTAGTATCGCCCAAGCCATCCGGCACTTCGATCGTCTTGTAGACCTTCGGCTCTTGCAGATTCAGCAAATGCTCAAAGATGTCATAAGCGTTCATCGTGTGTGTGCCGTACTTTTGAGTCGCAAGCACCGACCTGTCGGAAGATTTGTTGCTTACATGGAAAGAGTTAGCGTGAACGGAATACTCCACACCGACGATAGCAGACTTGTTCCAACGGGCAGACGGACTGTCACTCCGCTGATACGCTGGTGTCTGCAACAGCTCATACATGAACTGTTCGTAATACTTTGGATCAAGCCAAGCGGCACCGAGCTTAATGTCAATATCTCCGGCTTTCAGCGGTTCAGGCATAGCCTGTTTCAGAGCTGATACATTGATATTGAAGTCAGGATCGTACTCAGCGATCTCCTCGGCTTCACGGAGTTTCTTGCGAATATCGCCCGACAAGTATTCACTTGCCGTCTGATAATCATTCTCCGTATGGGGAATCTTGAAGATCTCACCCGTCAGGTCGTGCTTCAGCTCGTCCTCGGTCATACCTGTCAGACTGCTCATGTACTCAAAGTCAACCCGTGCTTTCTCAGCAATGGAGAGTGTCAGAGCTTCAAGTGCCGTGTCAACGTGTTCCACAGCCTTCGGCGGCACGATAGTTCGCTTTGTGAAAATATCGGACTTTGCAAGGAGCTTTGTCTTATCATAGCTCTTTTCAAGCCCTGCCACAAGGTTGTATGACACATCTTCGCTGAAATACCGCTTATTCGTCTGAGAATGAATAATACCGTACTTCTTGTAGAAATCATCATACACCACATTCAGCTTTGCCTGCAAATCCTTAATAACGCTGTCAGGCTTGTCAAGTTCCATTGCTTCGATCAGCTCACGGGTGAGATCACGAAGCTCAATAAACGCCTTAAAACGCTTGTGCTGCGCTGTTCCCTTATCGAAACGGAACTCGCAGGCGGCGTTATTTTTCTTGAAGAAAACTTGATCGTCAGACATAAAAAAGCTGTAATTACGCAGATTAGACGGAATCTGAACCTGAACGCCGTCAGCGGTCTTAGCATACACATCTCTGCCACGCTCATGACTGATCTCCGCCGAGAGCTTTCCGACAGCTTCATGAAGTGCCGATTTCAGGTCAAAGCCGTCCTCGGCGACAACCATTGTACCGCTGCCGTAGAGCTTGTTGCCCTCGACCACAGTGCCAAGCACCATATCGGGGTGCTGTTCAAAATACTTGTTTATTGGCAGACCGTCAGCAATTTCACCGATGTGTACCCAATCGGGAATATCGGACATTTCAGCAACAGACTTGCCTTCACGCTTTTGCAGGAAGATGATGTCAGTTGTGACCGCTGTTCCTGCGTTATCCTTAAATGCACCGTTCTTGCCGCCTGGCAGACGGATAGCACCGATAAAGTCGGCTTTATCCGCAAGCATTTGTCTTGTAGATTCATCACGCTTATCAAGTGTTCCTGCCGAGGTAACAAATGCCATGATTCCGCCGTTTTTCAGCTTGTCGAGAGCTTCTGCAAAGAAGAAATCGTGCAGTTTCGTTGTATCGTGGACAGTATCTGTGAAGCACTTATAAGTACACCCACTCTTAAATCAGGCAATAGACCATATTCGATGAATATAAAATAACGCAACATGAGGCTATGTCTCCGAAACTATTAATGGAGGCATAGCTATTTTTTCTCTTGAAATAATCTCTCCGATGTGGTATAATGATAACTGATACATAAAGCATGACCAATTGTGAGGTGATTGCTATGAATATTGCTATCGTTGATGATGAACCTGTATTCTTAAAACAACTTCATAACAGATTAAGAGAAATGAAACTCCCCGACTGCGAAATACACGAATTTACAAGCGGGAGAGACTTATTGAGTTTCTATGTCAAGGGAATGTATGAAGTCATCATACTCGATGTTGAAATGCCCGATCTGACCGGATTGCAGACCGCTGAAAGAATCAGACAGATAGATGGTTCAGTTATTATTTCTTTCCTGACGAATTATGCCGAATTTGCCGTTAAGGGCTACGATGTGGGAGCGTTTCGCTATATATTGAAAAATCAGCCAGACTATGTATATACCAAACAGCTAAATTCTATCATTGCTGAGTGCCAGCAGCGATTTAGAACTTTCACTTTCAATAATAAAAATCTGTCATTCAAGTTCAGGCTGACAGATATTCTTTACTTTGAGGGACATAGAAGAAAGGTATCACTATTCACAGTTAATGGTGAATTGGAGTACGGCGGCGATTTTTCAACTGTGTGTGGCGAGTTGTTAAAGTACAATTTCGCTATTATAAACCGTGGAATACTTGTAAATCTTGACCATATACAGAATATTACCAAGTACGATATTATTCTAAGCAACGGCAGAAAAATCCCCATAGGCAAAACATATAAAGATGAGATAGTTGCTCGCTATCTTAACTATGCAACAGGGAGATGATCGAGTTGCCCGTATTGATTGAAAATATCATTGAGATTGTCAATGTAGCAATTGAAATGATGTTGGTATTCTTATACTTTTCCTTGTTGAGTAAGGCAAAAGTTAATAAAGCAGTTCTTTATCTGTCGTATCTTCTTTCTACTGTAATACTGTCAGCGACAGTTTTGTTGACAGATAATATTTTAGTGTATCTGATTACAACCATTATTCTTATTAGCTCCATGTCCTTTATTTGTTATGATGATTCAATCCGTCATAAAATATTTTGGAACATATTGTTTTTACTGATTATATCTATATCTGAACCTATTGTGATTGGATTACTTTGCATTGCTAATATGGGAACACCAGATGAATTCTTAGAGTCTGGTTTAGGACGTTATCTCGGAATGGTAGGCACAAATATAATTTATTTATGGCTTATAGGATTGATGCACCGCATAATAAACAAAAAAATTCGTGAACTGCCGATAAAATATTGGATATTGATAATAGTTATTCCAATCATAAGTATTTTTCTTTTACAAACAATGCTTGATGGATTTGTTGGCAGCAACACTTATAGTTATGTTTCTTTGGGCGTTTCTCTTGCAGGAATTATCTTTATAAACCTTGCTATGTTTAATTTCTTTGAAAGTTTTGAAGATAAGATAAAGTTAAAATACCTTGAAACAATAAAGCAACAGGAACAGGAAAACTATAAGCTGCTTACCCTGTCATACAAGCAAGTACGAGAGTTTAAACACGATATTGAAAATCAATTTTTAGTTCTGAATGATATGTTGGAAAACAATGATACTGATTCTGCTAAGGAATATCTTGTCAAGCTAAGCTCATTTGTAAGGCTTGCTAACAGACTCTGCTATACTGGTAATAATGCCGTCGATTCTATTGTGAACATCAAGGGTTCTCTTGCTCAGACATACGGTATAGAGTTTATTTGCAAGGTCAATATCATAACAAATATCAAGGCAGACGAATTGGAGTTGTGCCGTATCATCGGAAACGCTCTTGACAATGCAATAGAAGGTTGCCAGAGAGCTGGTGTATCACATAAGCATATTTGGATAAGCCTAATGGAAGAACGAGAGAAGCTATTTATTGTCATTACAAATACATCAGATAAGGTAGATACATCTGTTTTAACATCAACAAAGAAAGAACAAGGGCTTCACGGCATAGGGATAAACAGTATCAAATCCTCCGTTGATAGATTGGGTGGGTTAGTAAGTTTCGATTATGATGACGGAATTTTTAAGCTGAACATTATGGTTCGTAATTGTTTACAAATTTAACTATTTGCATTTCGGGACAAGAAGACGACATTTGGGGACACTTTGAGACCTTTTTTCTCAAAACCTATTGAAAAAATTTGCAACTTGTGTTATGATTTTTGCAGGAAGTGATTCAGAAATGATTTCAAAACTTGCAAAAAGCATAGCACACTTTTTTGTGGTTCAGAACATAACGGAAGAATCCAAAGAGGTGATCTACGCATATGGAATGGAGCTGCTGATCTCTGATGTGCTGAATACCATTATCGTCCTGCTGATTGCTCTGTTTTCCCATACGCTGCCTGCGGTTGTTGTATTCATAGCCGTATTTATGGGGTTGAGACAGTTTGTAGGTGGGTTTCACGCTAACAGTCATCTTAGTTGTATGTTCACGCTTGTCATGGTGATGATGGTTTTCTCTTACGGCATTTGCAATGTAAGCGGACATATTACGCCAATATTCAGCATCAGTTTCATAATGATAGCATTACCAATCATTCTATGTATTGCCCCCGTTCCGCATCCGAATAAACCGATGTCAGAGGAAAAGAGTGTCAAGCTAAGGAAAAGAAGCTGCATCTTAGCTGTTACCCTATCCGTTGTCACGATTGCACTGCTTGTATTCCAATATCAAAAACTAAGCCTTTATGTATCAAGCGGAATGCTGCTGTCAGCAATCATGGCACTGCTCGGTCACTTTTTGAATCGGGGTGATAACAGTAAACGATGATAAGGAAAGAGAAAAACGGAGTATTTTGGCGATTGTAATTCTTGCTCTTGTAAGGCTGGTGCTGTATATCTCAAATGGCAGCGTTTGCGGTATTACGTTTTATCAACCGAAAGAGCCTGACTTATCTGAACTGTTTGAAAGGAGGGATTTGTAATGAAAAAGCTGATGAGCATAGCAAAGAAGGCTTCTACGGCACTGGCGGCTCTTGCGCTGGTGGTAGCTACCACATCAGTTCCGAGTGCTTGCTTCCATTGGTTCGCACAACCTGTAGAGCCAGAAGAGCTGAGAAACTATGTAAACAAGAAATAATTGGCAACTGTGTGTTGCAGAAAGGTGGTATGAAATGGTTAAGAATAAGATTTTGAAACGTATCGTGGCAGGTCTTAGCTGTATTGCGTTATCTACAACTATGCTTACGAGTTTACCTGCTTTTGCCGATGATTATGTTGACGAATATCAATATTACTCAACGTTAGATCCTAATGGTGAAGAGTACCAAGAATGGAAATCAAATCTGGCAAGTTCTGCTGTAATTGATGGAAACATCTATTTGTATACCAATATCTCTGTGAATAGTGGATCTGTATTATTCTTAAATTTATCAGATGGTTCATTTTTTATTAACATTGATCTTGATAATGATGGTGAAATAGATACAACTGTTACGCCAACTATCAATCCAGGGGTAATTCAAGATGATGAGAAATCACCTGAAATAACAGTAGAATCTTGCAATGCAGGTATTAGTAACTCAAATACTATAAATCCCAATATAGTTATAACTAACAACTCTGACAAGCCTTTAAAAATGAGTGATATAACTATAAATTATGTATTTAATGCAGACAATAAAGAAAACCTTGAATACCATTGCGACTGGCTTGCTGTAGATAATCAATACTTAGGTAATACTTCGGTTTGTGAATTTGTTAATGACGATTACGGAAATACATATGCAAAAATCAAATTTAATACCGATGTTGAACTTCAACCTAATAAACAGTTTGTAATCCATTTTAGACTAAATGCAGCAGATTGGTCTAATTGGGATACATCGAATGATTATTCAATGGGAACAGAACAGCTATTGCCAAATGATAAAATAATTGTTTTTTATAATGAACAGCTTATAAGCGGTGTCCAGCCTTGAAGTAGAGGTTGAAGCAATGAAAAAAACAATTATAATTATAATTATATCATTATTAGTTACGGCAGGCACTTTTGTTTTATCTAAGTATCACAACAGAGATAAAATGATGACTCAAATGAATAAAGATATACAAGATTATTATTATATAAGCTGTCCAAATGGAAATGAGCTTGACATCAAGCAAAAGAGCAGTAATGAATATCAATACTCTATTCTTAGTTATCCTTTTAGCACAACAGAATACACTAACAAATTTACATTCAGATTAAAAGTGAGTCTTGATCAGAAATTCATATTTGAAAAAATCGGCTTATTGACAGGCACAAGCGGAGTAAACGCAAATACAGACTTTCCTAATTGTCTTATTAAAGAAAATGATTCTTCTCAATATCAACGTTTTTTTCTCCCCACGCCAGAAGAAGATAATGATGTTTCAACAATCCTTGGCGAAGGCAAAATATATGTATCATTCAAGAATGCAATCAATTCATCAGATATATCATCTGTAATAGATGAATATAGTGAATACGGAACAGTGACATGGCTTTGGGTCGATACTTACAATGATTCTGATTCAACACTACCAACGATTCAAAATCCTCAAAATGACGAAAGAGGAGTGTATGGTATCCCGTTGTTCTATGCTGGCGAAAAGCTCATTTCACCATTAGATAAGTTTGTTAATATAATAAATGATAAACACGCTTATTTGGAAGACGAATTTGAAAACATAAGAAACGGTATTAATACAGGTAAAGATACTATTAAGCAATCTGATATTAATATTATAGGTATTGTTTTATTGTCCCAAAAAGATTTGAACCGTAGTGCCATAATAAACGAAATCGCCATAAAGGGAAATGTCTATGTAGTTAACTAAACTATAAATTTATTGTTATCTTGTTTTATTGCCAAATACTATATTTTTCGTTCCACACAAGTCTGAATAGGCATTGTGGGGCACACCACAACAGGCACAAACTCTATTGGAACTGAATAACCGCAAGCCCTCCGAAATGCTCTTGTAAGCGTTTCTGAGGGCTTTTTCTTTTCAGCGGTTAGAATTCCGCTCCGCAGGCTCGGATAGTGATGTGTGGCATTTCCGTTCGCCTGACGGTCAAGCTGAGGTCGGCTCGGTGATGCCGTGACGGAGTTCATACTCACGCACACGGCGGTAGAAAGTATTTGCTGACATATTCATTCTCCGCATAAAGTCCCTGCCCGTGATGTGCTTGGCTCTCCATTCCCCATAGAGCTGACCGAACCTCGTCCAGTCGGTGGGGATAGGCTTTCGCCCGGTGTACTTGCCCTGAGCCTTAGCGATCTCGATGCCCTCACGCTGTCGCTGTTTGAGCTGCTCACGCTCCAACTGTGAGAGTGCAGCGAACACGGTGAGCATAAATTTGCCCGCAGGAGTGTCGGTGTCAATTTTCTCCTTGTGGCTGATGAGCGTTACTCCCTTGTCTGTGAGGGTGTCGATGATGTTCAGCAAGTCCTTTGTGGAGCGTCCCAGACGGCTGATACTCTCGATGTAGAGGGTGTCACCCTCACGCACATAGTCAAGCATTGCCCTGAGCTGAGGGCGGTCGGTGTTCGCTCCTGACAGCTTCTCGGAGAAGATGCGGTCAACCTGATAACTGCACATGATCTCCTGCTGTCTCGCTGTTTCCTGATGCTCCGTAGAAACACGGATATAACCTATTTTGCTCATAGTTGTTGTTTCCTTTCTTTATTCAAGTGTATTTTTATTTCTATGTTTAGCCTGTGTCCTCTGACGGCTTTTCTCACGCTCACGCTTCATCTGCTGTTCGTTGATGTACTGGCGCACCTGTCGGGTGTACTTCTTCGCCGTTTCACGCTTGGTGAGGAATGCGGTATGCTCGACATTAAGCCTGTTCCACTTCGATTTCAGCTTGTTGGACTTCTCCAAAAGGTCAAGCATCGTCGGCGGTTTGCCGTCAACAGCATACTTCTTGATATGCTCCTTGATGTACTTGACCGTCTGCTCGTAGTCCTCGATAGTGGCGGCATTTTTCTTCTTGAAACGGCTCTGCGACCAGCCCGATTTGCCCTGATACTCCTTGTAAACAGGCTCCAGCTCGTCACGGTGCTTCATCTTTGCAATGAGCGTGTCGATAGCTGTAAACTTCTTTTTCAGATCGGCACGCTCAGTTGTGTGGTCATCGGAGTGAGGTGTATTGAAGAAGAATCCAGACAGCTCGCTGAATGACATAACGCCACCAGCTTCAAGGTCTGCGATGATTTCGTTTGCTCTGCCCATACCTCTGATAGCTTTCCACGGATCTTCTTTCTTTTCAGGTGCTTTACTCTCCGTAGGTGTGGGCTGTGGTGTCCGGGCAGACGGTTCAGGCTTCGGATTGATAGCAGTTGCGTTAAGCATATCAAGCTGTGCCTGCCGTCTTGCTCGTCGGGCTGCAAAGAACTTCTCCACCTGTTCCGCAGCAGCTTTTCTCTTTGCGGTTTCACTTGTTTCGGTGATAGTTTCAGGCTC
>ERZ780212.2516-NODE-2516-length-11535-cov-9.881010_pt1 | contig 11535 bp, 9 predicted proteins | sample MGYA00511364_ERZ780212 | MGnify/ENA primary metagenome ERZ780212 (study PRJEB29588, sample SAMEA2147991) | human gut metagenome | biome: human gut; feature: human-associated habitat; material: faeces | place: Denmark | collected 2008/2010 ...
CAAAGCCGATGTGCGGGATCTTAGTCTGACGCAGGCCTTCTACAAGCTGCTCGATGAAAACAAGGAGTACTGGTGCTCTCTCTCAACGCTTTACCGTCTCTTCAGGGCACGGGGATTGAACGCACGCCGTGCGCCTACCCGGGAAGCCCGCCGGCGCAGCAAGCCGACTGCATACAGCGCAGAGAAGCCAAACGAGGTGTGGACCTGGGACATCACCTATCTGCGCTCGAGCAAGTACACGGGCAGGTTCTACTACGCGTATGTCATTGTCGACGTCTACAGCCGCATGGTTGTGAGCGCCAGGGTCTTCGAGGCTGATAATGCCGACTTCGCCGTGCGCTTTCTCGGGGATGCCTTCAGGCGATACGGAATCAAGCCCGGACAGCTTGTCGTGCACTCAGACAATGGTGCGAGCATGAAGGCCGCTCCCACTTTGGCTTTGCTTGAGAAGAACGGAATTACCTTCTCGCACAGTCGTCCGCGAGTCAGCAACGACAATCCGTATTCGGAGTCCTTCTTCCGTACGCTTAAGTACAGCGGCGATTACCTGTACCCCCGTGACGGCTTCGACAATGCTGAGGAAGCTGAGCAATGGGTGCAGGGCTTTGTAGACCACTACAACGAGCACCACAGACACCGCGGCATCCGCATGGTAACGCCGGGGCAGCGCTATCGCGGCGAGGACGCGGAGGTGCTGCGCCGACGCAGGGAGACGATGCTGGAGGCTCGCAGACGCCATCCGGAGCGCTGGATCACCGGGAGAGTGCTGAACTGTACGCCGATCAAAGAGGTGTGGCTTAACCCCGAAAATGGACAGTTGGAGGAAAAGCATGCCAAGGCAGCTTGAACAAACGCCCCGCTGCTGCTGCAACAAGGCGTTCGGCGGTTTTCCGCGGGCCTCAGGCTCGGCCTCCTCCTGCCTGAGGAGGCTCATTCTACCGGCCTGCCGACCTCTCCGCGCGAACGGTGCTGCACAGCTGCATCAAAGGTTTTTCTACGGGCCAAAAAACTCTGGGTGAATCCGCCGAAGGCGGAGAGGGCAAAGCCCTCACTGAGCTCAGACTACAACCTACTTTTTAAGAACAAAATCGGCGAAAGCTCACTTGACATTCACCGTAGGCGGCATCTACGACGGTCTTTTAAAGCAGTATGGCGAGGATTCCGAAGAGATTCGCTCAAGCCTGAACAAGCTGTGCGTAAGGTTAGTTTTCTGCCTCTATGCTGAGGATGCAGGCTTATTCAACACCCCTCGACAGTTTCATGATTACCTGAAGGCCTTGCGCCCCGTAGATATTCGAGGGGCCCTCCGCGATCTATTCCGCGTGCTCGATACACCGGAGGAAAAACGCGACCGCTATGAAGCGCCTGAACTGCTTGCTTTCCCCTATGTGAACGGCGGGCTATTCTCTGATGAGTCCATTCTGATTCCTCAATTCACCGAAGAGCTAAAGGCCCTGATTCTTGCGAAGGCTTCAGAGGGCTTCAATTGGAGCGACATCAGCCCCACTATTTTCGGAGCTGTGTTTGAGTCCACCTTGAGCGCCAAGGCGCGGCGCACAGGCGGCATGCACTACACCTCCGTCGAGAACATCCAAAAGGTAATCCGCCCGCTCTTCCTTGATGCTCTTGAGGCCGAGTACGCGGAGCTCCTTCAGATCAAGCAGGCGAACAAGCGCACGCGCGAACTGCAGGCCTTTCAAACCAAGCTCGGCAACCTCAGGTTCTTCGATCCGGCTTGCGGTTCAGGCAACTTCCTCACGGAAACATATCTGAAGCTTCGAGAGCTTGAGAATCGAGTAATTCTGAGTCTCAGCGGCGGTGCTGGACAGTTTGACTTCGGCGGCGAGCATTCCCCCGTCAAGGTTCAGATCAGCCAGTTCTACGGCATCGAAATCAATGACTTCGCCGTATCAGTCGCTCAAACCGCGCTATGGATTGCCGAAAGTCAGATGCTCAAGAAGACCGAAGACATCATCGGAGCTTCCCTTGACTATTTCCCCCTCAAGTCGAATACCAATATCCGCGAGGGGAATGCGCTTCGTATGGATTGGGATGAAATATTTTCCAATAAAAACAATATAGTACCCCCCCCCCACCGAAACAGCTCAATCTACATCATTGGCAATCCTCCTTTCGTAGGCGCACGGCTCATGAATGCCTCTCAGAAAGAGGATTTAGCTCAAGTGTTTGGGCCTGATTGGCAGGGGGCGGGCGATCTTGATTACGTCGCCTGTTGGTTCAAGCGCGCCGCCGATTTTATGAGGGACAAAAAGGTACAAGCGTCCTTCGTTGCTACAAACTCTATCTGCCAAGGTCAACAAGTCGCGAATCTGTGGAAACCGCTCTTAACCCCCGACGGAATGCACATCAATTTTGCGTACCGAACCTTCGTGTGGGATAGCGAAGCGACAGAGAAAGCGCACGTCTACTGCGTCATTGTAGGTTTCGGCCCCGGCGTCAATCATGGCGGCCCCATCTTCGAAGGCGATAAAGTCACTCAGGCTACGAACATCAACGGGTACTTACTTAACGGGCCGAACGTGTTCATTGAGGCCCGGGCAACCACACTTTGCAACGTTCCTGAAATGGGCGTTGGAAATCAGCCAATAGATGATGGGAACTATTTGTTCACCGAAGAAGAAAGGCGCGCATTTCTGAAAAAGGAACCTAACGCCGAACCGTATTTCCGACGTTGGTATGGCTCCGAGGAATTCATCAACGGGAAAGTGCGCTATTGCCTATGGCTTGGGGATTGTTCATCGGCTACCTTGGGAAAACTTCCAGAATGCATGAAGCGAGTAGAGGCCGTACGAACTTTCCGCCTTCAGAGCAAGAGAAAACAAACCATACAAGCGGCTAATACCCCACGGCATTTCTTCATCGAAAACATGCCCAAAGGAAATTCAATTCTGATTCCCGAAACATCCTCCGAAAAGCGTGAGTACGTACCGATAGGGTTTATGGGACCTGACTCTTTGTGCAGTAATGCCGTACGTCTTATCCCTGAAGCGACCATCTACCATTTCGGCATTCTGACCTCCTCAGCCCACATGGCATGGATGCGCGCCGTAGCAGGAAGGCTTGAAATGCGTTACCGCTACTCAAACAAGATCGTTTACAACAACTTCGTTTGGCCGTCTCCGACCGATGAGCAAACGAAGAAGATTGAGAAAACCGCACAGTCAATTCTTGACGCAAGAGCGCTCGAACCAGATGCCACTATGGCGGACCTATATCGCACGGCAAGCATGCCCGATGAGCTTCGGGCCGCTCATCAAGCGAACGACTGCGCGGTACTGGAAGCCTATGGCCTTTCGAAGGACTCCACCGAAGAAGAGATCGTTGCTCACCTCATGAAGCTCTATTCGGAGAAAGTAGAGGAACTCAGGCAAAAAGAGCTTGAGGAAGCAGAGCGCCTGAAAGCCGAAAAGGCCGCCGAAAGGGAGCGCAGGAAAGCCGAACGCGCGGCGACCCGTAAGACGAAGCTATAACGATCTGCTCCTTTTTGCCCTCGGCGTTTTCTCATCGGGATCGTCTGCGAAGCCGAGGGCATCAAGCTTCGCAATAAACAAGGGGTAATTTCAACCTTGGTTGTTTGCGTTGCAACACATCGAACACATTACTATACTGTTCGATATCGTGAAACATTCATCGTTATGATCAGAAGTTTTCTTCACAAAGGTCTGCAAAGTTACTTTGAAAGCGGCTCAACCGCCGGTATTCCAGCGGCACACGCTAAGAAAATAGGCCTTCGCTTGCAAATGATTGATAACGCTGAAACCATTCAACAGCTGAACCTTCAGTCTCTTCGCTTACATCAGCTAAAAGGCGATAGGGCTGGAATTTGGTCTGTTCGAGTGACAGGAAACTGGAGAATTACGTTTCGCTTTGAGGATGGCGACGCCTACATCTTGAACTATGAGGATTACCACTGATGAGCCGCATGTATAACCCACCACACCCCGGGGCCATCATTGCCGAAGAGCTTGAATGCTTAGGTCTTAGCGCCCGTGAATTTGCACGTCACATTGGCGTTGCACCTAGCTCAATCACTCGCATACTCAATGAGAAGGGACCCATAACGCCGATTATGGCTGTAAAGATTGCAAAAGCTCTAAGCGGACCAGATGCGGATATGTGGCTTCGCATGCAAGCGGACTACGACGCTTGGCAGGCGCGAAAAGCGGTCGATGTATCGTATATCCAGACGCTTACCCGTGGTTTGTCTTTAAACATCGCTCCGCAACATTCAGCCGCATAACAGAATCACGGGGGAAGCGTCTCTCCTTCGCACGCGCGCGCGAAGCATCGGGCTAATCATTGATCGACGCCGGGAGGCGGGGCGCACAGAATGAACGATTCAAGGAGTCATCCGTAAGGGAGCCGATTTTGCACGCGCATAAAAATAGGTAGGGGCGCGGTCTCGGAATGGTTTCTCAGCGACTTTTGACCCGCCCTACCCCTGTCGCCTCAATTTTGAGCAGACAGCGGCCGCATAACTACTTGATTTCTCACGTAACCTCAAAATTGAGGAGACGATCAAAGCCCCCACCGTCTGCGCATTTTTGCGCACACGGTTTCAGACCATCGCGCAATTTTGCGTAATGCTTGATTTCTAAGGTAAATCCAAAACTGGATTAACGTCGGCCGTATCTCCCCTCCGTGAGGGGAATTTTTCCCTTACGGAAGAAATCAAGCACTTATCGAGCAACTTCCTGATTTATCTCTAAACGCCAATTTTGGCGAATATTCAAACCCCGGCGCTCAACCTGCAGTCAAACCGCCAAAGTCATAGGCGATTCACTACGGACAGTAAGAGAGCACATGCGACCCCCCTATGCGCCCAAAAGCCCCCAAAAGAGAAAGGTCGAAGCATTTTCTAAAAATTTAGAAAATGGCGGCAAGCAGAACCTTCGCGCGTGCGCACGGACTGTTGCAGAAAATTCGGATTCTCCTCTTTTTATGGCCTCGGCAAATTCTGCAATTTCTCGCCCATCAACTCACCGAGAAACCGGCGCGACCTTAACAAAACTTAACTTTCTGCCCCGGTATCGAACCCGAAGCCGTAACGACTGCAGGTTTCTCGCGGAAAACTTTTCATGCATGCTCGCCGTCGAAATCTTTCATATTTTCTGCCATTCGATACCCTGCATTTTCAGTGAAGATGAATCGCCGCCCGCGCCGCGTCAAATCAAGGAATCCGGGCATGCACAAAAGTTTCTCTGATAGTTTCTGAGGCCTCCTTAACTGTGCCTGAACTTTGTTTCCCTCCAGCGAACTTCAGAAACCCTCGTAGCAAGTTCAAACCGCCGGAATAAGACCATCAGGCCATCAGCGCCGAACAACATCTTTCCGTGCTTTCTCCGTGCTTTAACCCCGAAAGCGCGGCCCCGTTATCCCCATGCAAAAACAAAATTTCGCACCCTACAGCTAGCCGGATATTGAGGTTACCCCGACCCGCTAAGGGCAAGTTCGATGGGAGAACCCGCCGAAGTCATCCTCCATCGGATAAGCCCCCGGCAAACGCATATCCCGCCGGTGATTGATGCGGGCGCGCGTTGAACGCCATCGCCGCCGGGCATGCGGCCATCATCGGTAGAAAGTCACTCCGAATGATAGATTTAGATAACTTTTTTCTGCCTATCATCGTTACATTTAGAAATACTGGTTAACCCTCATTTTTCCCCAATTTCCCACTTTTACAAAAAAAAGTGGGAAGTTGAATTCACTGTGCCTCTAGGTTTCCCACATTTCCCACATTTCCCACTCGAAAAGTAATATCTGAACTTTGAGGTCGATTTTTCGAGCTACCGACGTGGGAAAAGCTAAGTTTAAAGAGCAAAAGTTATTTAGCAAGTAACATAATGTTATATTAGATATTGATAGATTCTCTCAAAAACAGATACCATTGAGCAAGAAAAAAGCCCCGCGGTTAGGCAGGGCTTCAGATTTATCACTACGGTGGTTCAGGCGCTTTCCGCCCCGACGTCACTCTTCATCGGGCCATTTGCCTTCCATGCAGTAGCGGCCCCATGCTTCCATGATTTTGAGACGCTCTTTGTCATCCTCTTCAGAGAGACCCATACGGTTATAAGCGCCGCCGAACTTATCGCCGTCAACATGGTCTAAGCAAAGTTCAGCTAACTCAGGATCAAACCTCAATCCATGCAAAGCGGCATGTTTCAACCAAGATCGGAAACATGTTCGCATTCCATGAGGAACAACCTCTCTGTTTTGTTGGGGGTCTATGAAGAGAGCCATACCTAATTGCTCTCGAGCACGATTCATTCCGCGGATCACGCTTCCCATTGTCCCTAAACCAATCGAATGCCCCTTTGATTTGGCACTTGAAAACACATACGGCTCCCCTTCGAAGCGCGGCAAGCTCATCAGCAACGACTTTGCGTAAGAAGAGAGCATGAGGGTCATGCCTGCGTCTCGCTTTGTTTTCGTCCAGTCTCTCGGCTGATGCCATATGCCTTTAGTCAGGTCAATATGCTCCCAGCGAAGCCCCAGATAAGTACCGTCGCCCTTTTCATCATGGCAGATCGAATCTTGCCGAGCGCATGTAAGGATCATGAAGGCGAGAGCTTTAGCACCCACCGTATCAAGCTTGTTCAACTGAGCCATAAACTCAGGCATGCACTCAGGCGGCAATGCCGGGTTATGACCCTTTGGCGGCCGTTTTTTCACTAGCCCTTTACAGGCAGTTGCTAACAGTGGGTCCCTCATTGAAGCGGGGCACGGGTTGCGGCTTTCGTCTCGATAGCCATGCACCGTAGCCCACGTGCATACCTTGTTCACTATCCGGCGGCAATACTGCTCCGTATCTCGCATGGCACCTAAATCTTTGTAGTGAATCAGTTCAACAACCGCCGCCCGATCAATCTCATTTACGGGTCGATCCCCAAGCACGGGATTCACCCATTTTCGAAGGGCTCCTTCGGCTTTATCGCGACCGCGTGAGTTATCAGCAAACTCCCCTTCGGCATCAGCGGCATCAAGCCACATCAAGGCAACCTCTCGAAAAGGCTTTCCCCGTCTAGCCTCTTCTTCAGCCTTACGCCTCGCTTCGGTCTTTTGAGCTCTCTCACAATCCCGCGCTTTCTTCGGGTCGATACCTTCAGCAATTTGCTGAGCGTACGTCAAGGCCTGCTTTCGAGCTTGCTCTAGCGAAACGGCGGGATAGCTACCTAAGCCCAACTTACAGCCGCGAAAGCTTTTTGTTTTCTGCTTGCGGTACACCCAAAAAGCAATTAGCCCCTGTGCTCCTCTCCGGAGAGTCAGGATTAGCCCCGGCGCATGACCATCCCCCAACTCTAGAGAATCGCGCTCGGCTTTCTTGATTGTGCTAATCGCCGCATCTATGGCTTTCACTGTGAGAATTTTGGCTTTTCTAGACATTCGAGCCCACCTGTTTTTCTGATTAGCCTCATATGGAGAGGTGCTCACAGGCTAATTTAGCTGATGTCTTTTTAGGCGGGCTCAAAAACGGGCTAAAAATTCCGCGCTTCCATGAGTTGCGGTGGGACGCGCTGAGACGCTAAAAAAGTTAATTAATTGATAAAAATGAAAAACCCATACTGCATGGGACAGTATGGGCCGTCATTTTGGTCCCCAGAGAGAGACTCGAACTCTCACGGTTTTACCCGGCGGATTTTGAATCCGCTGCGTCTACCATTCCGCCATCCGGGGAGCCGGCAGAGTATGCCACATCTTCAGTCGGAAAGCTTTGTTATCTGCTGTTCCGGATCGATCTTTTTGACGCGATCGATGAGTTTTTGAATGCCTGTACCATCGGGCGCAGTCCAATCGGGCTCAAGCTCTTCCAAAGGCACCAACACAAAGAGCCTCTCATTCATGCGGGGATGCGGGAGAAGAAGCTCCTGCGTCCCGCTTCTGACGTTTTCAATCGCCAGAATGTCGATGTCGAGCGTCCTCGGCGCATTGTGCACGCCCGCAGGACGCACGCGCCCATGCGCGAGCTCAATTGTCTGCAAGAGATGAAGGAGATCGAGAGCCTCACCATCCCATTCGAGCGCCGCCGCCGCATTCACATATTCCGGACCTGAAGAGTCCACCGGAGATGTTTGATAGAAGCTGCTCCGGCGAAACGCACGAACGCCGGGGATCGCCTTAATTTCTTCTATTGCCGCTTCGAGCGCAGCTCTCGGGTCTCCGAGGTTTGCGCCGAGGCTCAGCCAGACTCCCGCCATTATTCCTGTCCTTCCCTCGCGGTGCGGCGGCGCGGACGACGACGCGAGCGGCGACGCCGTTCTCCGGAGGGCTGCGAAGCGTCTGAACCCTCTGCAACCCTGCCCCTGCGCGCCTGATCAGCCGTCTGTCTCGCCTCTGCCTGCGCTTCGCGAATCATGGCGATGCGCGTATCGTCGTCGGCGTTTGCAAATGCATCCCACCATTGCGGGAGAGATTCCGGCACCTCTCCCACCTGACTGCGCAGAAGCAGGAAGTCGTAGCCCGCCCGGTAGCGCGGATGCTGCACCACCGAATAGGGCGTCTTTCCGGTACGGCGCTCAAGCCGCCCCTGCATGAGCCAGAGGTCATGCATGTCTGCCTGGAAGCGCCTTTGAATTGAAATGGTGTGGCATTCGGTCTCAAGCACTTCAACCGCAGCCTCATGGAGCGCGGCAATGCGCGAGAGCCCTCTTGTTTCCTCGTTGTACTGCCAGCGGCGCTTCACCTGCGGCCAGAGGAGCGTGCCGAAAAGGAAGAAGGGAGAAATCTTTTTGCCGATCGCCAGCCGCTCATCCGTGCGCCTCAGGGCAAGCATCAGGAATTCCTCGCCTTCGGGCGACGAGAGCAGGTGGTCGAGCACCGGGAGGAGCGCGGCCGAGAGCCCGTCATCACGCAGACGCTTCACGCATTCCACGGCGTGGCCGCAGGTGAGGAGCTTCAGCACCTCGTCGACCAGGCGCGCCGTCGGCACGTTTTTGAGGAGCTTCGCCATGCGGGAAATCGGCTTTTCCGTTGCGGGTTCAATCTGAAACCCGAGCTTGGCGGAAATGCGCACGGCTCGGAGCATCCGGACCGGATCCTCGCGATAGCGTTCCGCGGGCTCGCCGATCATTCTGAGACGGTGCCTGGCGATGTCCTCAAAGCCATGGTGATAGTCGTAGACCTCTTCGGTCGCCGGATCGTAATACATGGCATTGATGGTGAAGTCGCGGCGAGCCGCGTCCTCCCACATTTCACCGAAGACGTTGTCGGAAATCACGCGGCCGCTGCCGTCCTTTCGGACGCCCGCACCCTCAAGCGCCCGGAAGGTCGAGCACTCAATGATTTCCTGTCCGAAGATCACATGGACGAGGCGAAAGCGCCGTCCGATGATGATGGCGCGGCGCTGGCTTCTCTTTACTTCCTCCGGCGTCGCGTCGGTCGCCACGTCAAAGTCCTTCGGCGTCACGCCGAGGAGCAGATCGCGCACGGCGCCGCCCACAATGTACGCACGATAGCCCCGGCGCTGCAGCGCTTCGCATGCCAGGAAACAAGCTCCGGATCAATGCCGTGCTCGGATTTCGGGATGATGCGCGGCTCGCGCACCAACGTTTCCCGGGATTCTTCCGCGCCTAAAAAAGACTTCACGCGGCTTACGATTGCGTCAAACATCGAGGTTTTATTCCTTCTTCTTGTCAAAGAGCTCTACCTGCTCCCAACCATACCTGCGCGCAGCTTCGCGAAGCTTAGGGTCAGCATTGGCGGCAACGGCTCTTCCGGCGGGGTCAAAGCCCGCCGCAAATTCTAAAAGCGGAAGATCGTTAATGGAGTCGGACCAGGCTTCCAAAGACGTGGTTTTCCCATACTGGAGCTCGAGTTTTTCGATCCACTCCCGAACAAGAAGGAGTTTCCCCTCGCCATAGGAGTCTGACCCCACGATCTCTCCGGTAAAAGCCCCGTCAGGGCGCTCCTCGGGCGTCGCCGCTGCGAGCCACCGGATGCCGAAAAGCTCCGCAATCGGTTCCGTCACGAAGCGGTGCGTGCCTGTCGCCAGAAGGAGTTCGTAGCCCGCACGGCGGCGTTCCATGAGAAGCGCAAGCGCTTCCGGGCGAATCGCCGGACGAATAATCCGGTCAATGAATTCCGCTCGCCAGGCATCAAGATCGCTTCTCTTCTCTGCCGCAAGGAGCGAAAACTGAAAGTGAATGAAGTCAAGCGGAACAAAGCTGCCCTGGCGATAGCTCTCGGCATACCCTTCAATCCGCTCATTCAGGATGTCCCGGTCAAGGCCGGCCTTCTCTACAAGCCAGTGAGACCAGGCGTCTCCGGAGTCGATCGGCAGGAGCGTATGGTCAAGGTCAAATACAGCAAGCTTCATTGAATGGGTTTAGTCAGAGTTCAGGATCTTTTTCTTCAACGCCGGACACCTTCACGGCCTCGCGGATGATCTGGAGCGTCACCCGGCGCTTGGAGTGGAGCGCAATCTGATTGGCCACATCCATAATGCGCGTGAGCGAACGCATGTCGCGCGGCAGGTGACGCGACATCCACTGCGTCATGTCGGGCGTAAGCAGAATGCCGCGCAAGGCGGCCTGACGGGAGAGCTCCCTGAAGCGGTCCTCTTCGTTCAGTGGTGCGACAAAGTAGCAGGGCCCTCCGAGAAGGCGGTTCTTCACGCCCTCGGGCAACGGGAGTTCCTTAGGCGGGAAGCGCCCGGCGCAGACGAGTCTCGCATCCGGATCTCCGTACACCGCATTCTGCAGCTGCAGAAGCTCCCGGGAATAGCCTTCGTCAAGCGCGTCAATGTCATCGACCGCATACTTTCTGACGCCCGGCTGATAAAGCGGCACGCGGAAATCCGACTCCGTAGAGCCCGGCAGAAAAGCTTCCAGAAGATGCGTGAGTCCGGCTCCCCGTGGCCCGTAGATATAGAGAAATTTCGGTCCTCTCCCGGCAGCCATGCCGCAGAGCACGGCGAGCACTTCAGTATTCTCGCCGGGTATGAAATTTGCGAAAGTCGGCCGATCCCTTCCCTGAAGTTCAGGAAGGTCAAGAAGATATTGATCCGGCGGCAGGCTTGAAGATTCCACAGGGAGGAAGAGAACGAAAGAAAAAAACAAACGGGATGCGGAACAGGCCCTTCAGGGGACCCTTCGAAGCGGCAATTCCAACGCCTCGAGAGTGTACTTCTTTTGACCGTTCCTCACGGCATTCCGCAGCTCATCCGATACGCTTCCAAACGCCCTATTTTCCCTGCCTTCCGGAGGCGCCTGACTTATACTTTCGCAACTCTTTTTTCCCTGATGACCTTCTCTGTGAAGAAGAGTCCGCATGAACGGATCATTTCGCCGCAGAAGAAGTACATCATTCTCTCTTGACTGAGTGATTCCATGAGCCAGCTTTCCTATGCCGCCGCCGGCGTTTCCATTGACAACGGCGATGAACTTGTCGAACGCATCAAGCCCGCAGCCAAGCGCACCCTGATTCCCGGCGTGCTCGGCTCCATCGGCGGCTTCGGCGCTCTCTTTGAGGTGAGCCGCGAATACCACAATCCCGTGCTCGTTACCGGCACGGACGGCG
>ERZ780212.2524-NODE-2524-length-11465-cov-6.998598_pt1 | contig 11465 bp, 6 predicted proteins | sample MGYA00511364_ERZ780212 | MGnify/ENA primary metagenome ERZ780212 (study PRJEB29588, sample SAMEA2147991) | human gut metagenome | biome: human gut; feature: human-associated habitat; material: faeces | place: Denmark | collected 2008/2010 ...
TTGACCCTGCTTACAAAGGCAAGGTATGAGGGCTGTATTAGCGTTATAGACGGTTTCTCACAGTGCGAGGAGGATAAAACTCGCATAGAGTATCCTATTGACGGTGTTATGCGCATCATGCCGGTGGGCAGCGAAATCTGGCCGGAAGAGTGCGAACCGTTACTGAAAAAAATTGGTGCTGAAACGATTGGAGACGTTGCCGATTATCTGAACAAAAGCAAATCCGAAAATTCAAGTGCTGATGATGTTCTTTTTACTGCATTGCTCAAAATCTGCTATGAAAATATGGACATGGACGGCAAGATGGTATTTTGGGAAGATATGCTTGAAAACAACTCCTTGGAATGGAGAGATGTTGAATGATTTGCATACACGAAGTGATTTATTCAGTATGCAGTCGTAATTTTTGTGGAATCTTATCTGCTTCGGAGGATTTTATGACGCACGATGAAATGATGAGTCTGTTAGCCAACACATTGGCAGATGCAGCCGGACACGCTGGCTGTTTACCTATTTTGGACTGTTTCAGCCCGCATCCGGGAGAGGAAGTAACCGTAAGCATTCCTATGTGTGACGACACGGTGGATATTGTGCTGGAAGATCTCGATTTTCCGCACGAGTGGGAAGAATTGTTGGAGAACAGCGGTGCGGATACTATGGGCGACCTTGTTGATTACCTGTGTTATTGTTCGCAAAACAATATTTCTCTTTCCATTTCCCCTGAAGATGAGGAAAAGCTGTATGCAACGCTGATTGATGTCTGCTATGAAAATATGTCTTATGACAGGCAGGTCGATTTTTGGCGTCATGTGTTGGAAACCAATTCTTTGGTGTGCGAGGTAAAAGAATGACCCCGCAGGAGCAGCTCTGCGAAAAAATGCGGGTGGAGCAGAGCGCCTATTGCCTGTGGCTGACCGCACAGCCGCCAGAAGAAATTCTACACCACGCCTACGAGTACAGCGTCCGTGAGGACATTATTCTTGCAACGGAAGAAATGAACCTCACCCCTGCACAGGTGCGGGCGCTGCTGAAATCTCCCGCGCCGCTGGCGGATGTGTATAAGGATTTTTCTAAGCTGGAAACCGATTATATGAGCATTGTGGCTCAGTGCGTTGAAGACCGCGCAGATGACTTGCTGAAAAAGGAACAGCAGCAGAACCCACCCAAAGTATATCGACAGTCCGTCACTTATGCCCGTGAGCATGGTGAATTGCCACAGTACCATGCGTCTTGCCACTTGAATGAAAGGTGTCGGGACGAAATTGACGCAGCGCTTGCACAGCGCTTTGATGGTATGCGGCTGGGCGCTGGCGCTGTTGAACAGGTAGTGGCGGAATATGGTTTGGAGCGCACAAAATATGTGTTGGCAGCGGCCATTCAAACCCGTGATGGAGATGGTCGCATTTCGCTCATAAATAGAAAATGGGCAGATTCCATTCGCACGATCAAAGATATGGATCGCCGTGGATTTGACCGTTCCTGTTACTACGCTGACCTACAAGCGCATACCTGCCTATTGGACGGTTTTGTAAGCCAAGTGCGAAAATTTGAAAAAGCAAAAGGCCAGCCCGCCCAAGATACCCCCGAAAGATAACCGCAGCGTCTGCATTTTGCAGGCGCTTTTTTTCGTGAAAAAATCTCTGTTTTGAAAGGATTTCACAATGAAAGAAACACATTATAAATTGAAGCAACGCGTTACCGCGCTGTTTGCGGCGGCGGTAATGCTCTGCTCCATGCTGCCCGGTGCGGCGTTTGCGGAGGAACCCACACCGCAGCCCACCGAGGAAACCGTGCAGATGGAGCAGCAGACCGAGCCGTCTGAAACAGACAACGGCCAGACCGACGAGAGCAGCCCCGACCCCGGTGAGGATGTAACCGAAGCTACCCCGGAAACGGCAGAAGAGCAGCCCGCTGAAGAAGAAATCTCTGCTGCCGTTGTCGGCGCGGAACTGTACACTGACTTGCCCGATACACCCATTGGTTCCTACATCGGCAGCGAGGGTTTGCCGGTTGCCACTGGTGAAACTAAAATCGGTATTTCCGAGTGGCCCGAAAGCCAACTGGAAGAAACCAGCGACAGCTATCTGACCGCCGCTGCACTGGACAATGACGGTCTTACCATGGCAGCGCCCCTGTTGGACGGCGCAGACTATGCCATTGTTCCCATTATGGCGCAGGTCGAATATCCCGCAGACGGCAGCAGCACCGACATGATCCTGCCGGATGGCGTGACCTTGCTGGACTTTTACGGCGAACCCGCCACTGATGCCGATGCCTTGCTGCACAATAGCTACCATGAAACCTCTGCCGCCGTCATGGGCGTATATGTACAGGCCGCTGCCGATTTTAACGCACAGCTTGTCTACACCGGCTCGGACGGCAGCACGCAGACTAAAACGCTGTATGTCACCATTGACCGTGAACACACGGTGGCATCTCCGTTTGCTGATGCCGGTATTGCTGCCTACGGCGAACGCCCTATCCCCGACGTAACAAGTGGCAAGATCACCAAGGTTGCCAAGGTCAACGGCACTTGGCTGATCTGGTTCAACGGCGAACCCGCCTACTGCTGCACCCCCGGCGCAGACGGCCAGCCCAAGAACTGTCCAACGTACACTTATGTCAATACTTCTATGGTTGGCGCAGACCAGTATGTACCCGGCGACCACTATGGCAACCAGTACAGAATCTGGGGCGGTTTGACCCAGCTTTCGCTCGGTATGCAGGAGCTCCCTCCGGTTGCACTCTCCGCAGAAGCGCCGAGTTTGCTGGATTCCTGCCGCACGATCTATACAGATGCGCAGATGCAGATTATCGAGAATTACCCCGACAGCACCGCCGCTAAAATTCTTATGGGATCCGCACAGGCGCTGTTGGAGGGCACAGACGCCTACGCATCCGCCCGTGGCTACTACACCTATATCTATCAGCCAGGCCGCGCGGGCTGGCAGACTGTGGCTGTGATTGGCCCCGAAATCTCCGATGACGAACCGAATCCCAAACCCATCGTGCAGGAAATTTACGCCAACTGGGAAGCCCCTGCGCAGACCGCAAGCGGCAGCTTTGATTTTGACTACGGCATCATCACCGACAAGGTGCAGCTTAAAACCAATGAAAAGGTGGACGGCGCGACCATCGAGATTGAACCCATCACCAAAAGCGGTACTATTGACGGCGGCACATGGAATATTTCTCCCGCAGATAAACAGACGGTTACCACTTCTGGCCACACCAACGATGACAATTTCCAAAACAATGGCGGTGCTGCATCCGCAAGTTGGACGCTGCACTACTCCGTAAGCAAAACCACCGACAGCCGCAGCGGGCGAGTAGGCCCCTACACCACGCAGGATGAAGCCGATGCAGCCGCCGACAGCGCCCGCGATGCTGCGATTGCCGAGTTGCAGGGCGAGGCTCAGCGCATGGTGGACAATGCGGTTGCATCTGCAAAGGCAGAACTGGCGAACGTCAAATTCCGCTATGAGGAAGTGGGTGTTCCTTACGGTTTTGCAATGTATTGGGGCAGCAACGGCAGCAACCAGACTATTTCTGTACCGGCCAATTCCAACAATGCCTATCTGATGAAAAACGATGAATGGTCCTTGCAGGTCAACATCAAGAAAACCGACAGTGAAACCGGCAATCAGATTGCTGCCGACGCGCAATATGAGATTTTCCAGTGGGATACTGTAACAGGCAAATACCAGCCCACCGGCGGTTACAACACTTACAGTGTGCAGCGCCAAGGCGATGGCACTTATGCGGTCATCAACAGTGCAGCCTATGTGACCACGGATTCCATGCGGCATACCCTTTACTACACCCAGCGTAATACGGGCAAGTTTATCATCGTGGAAAGCAAAGCGCCCACAGGCTATTTTGGCGATTGGACAGACATCAATCATCCCGGCATGGCCAACACTCCGCTGGGCAAGCGCGGTTACTATATCGAAATCACCGAGGACAGCGACAATTCTGTAATCTGGCTGGACAACGCTGACTATAATGCCGATATTGCCGCTACCGACAAAGGCGGCACCAAACTTGTCACCAGTACAGGCGTAGAAACCACCGTTACCATCTACGACACTGCCAAGGATCCCCGTCGTACTTATAACACCGACAATAGCGGCAAGGCGGCCAATGAGGACAGCTACACAATCACGCCCTCAGACGGCGTTATGAAAAATGACCGCACCTTGGGCGAAATCAGCATCTCCAAGGTTGACCTTGATGCCGTGCGGTATGTGGGCGGCAGCACCGCCCACGGCACAGCCCTTGCCAGCGGGCAAGCTCACGGCGATGCCGCGCTGGACGGCGCGGTGTACGACCTTTACGCCGCCGAAGATATTACGCACCCCGATGGCGTGACCGGCGTAGTGGACTACTCCAAAATCGTGGATGCAGACGGCAATCCCATCTGGCACACCACAATCCGCGACAACAGCGGGCAGTGGGTGTCTGATTATTTACCCGTTCTGAAAAAAGACCACCTTGTAGCCAGCGCTAAAATCGAGAATGGCTGGCTGTGCTTCAGCAATTTGTACCTCGGCAAGTATTATGTCGTAGAGCGCTCCACCGGCGTGGTTATCCCGCTGCGTGACGGCGCTCTTGTTGTTTCCAGCACCTATCCCACCGTGGACAGTCGCACCAAGGCAGCCACCGGGCAGACCGCCGCGCTTGCCAAGAACGACAGCGGGCAGTACACGGATTGGGTGTACAAGAACCAGTTTTCTACAGTCTCTAAAGGTAAAGCGTTGGATGGCTCTTGGACTTACGATGCCTATTACCTGTCCTTTGCAGACGGCTATCTTGTCGATGAGCATAACCACTACATCACACCCGCCTATTCTGATGAGGGTTGGTATGTAGAAAAGACCACCTTTGCCGACAACCGACAGGCAGCCGGTGAACAGATCGACAAGACCAGTTACAGCGCCAATTACCACATCCATGCTGACAATGTGCTGGCCGAGAGCCAAGACCAAGTTGCCAAAGGCAATGTGGAAATCAGCAAAATCGTATCCTCCAGCGGCCAAAGCAATGGACTGGAACTGGAGGGCGCGGGCTTTACATTCTTCCTTGTGTCCGACCTGTCCAAACTGAAGCAGTTTGAGCAGACCCGCAGCGGCAGCTACACCCTGCAAAGCATTTTGGATGCCTACATTGATAAGACCTACGATAACGAGCATCCGAAGTGGGATTTTTCTGCGGAAACGCAGGCCATCGCAAAGACCTATGAGGTCAACGCTGACGAAATTGCCGCCTACAACAAAACTCTGACGGCGGCAGGTGAGAACAAGAATGGCAAGGGCAACGGCTGGCAGCCCACCGGCAGCGCCAACGAATACCAGCTTGCCGAGATCTTCAGCAATGACACCGGGAATATTCGTGTGCAGGGCTTGCCCTATGGCACTTATCTGGTCGTGGAAACCACCGTGCCGCACGACCTGTTCCAAGCTGAACCTTTTATTGTCACCGTTGACCCCGAACAGGATAACAACCCGTGGGGCGCTATGGCTACCCCCAAGGGCAGCGTAATGACAGGCTCTGACAGCTATCAGAAATTTACGGTACTGGACGAGGAAATCGAAGTTTATCTCCGCATCACCAAAGTTGACGAGGAAACCGGCAAACCGGTACTGCTGCCCGACACCGCTTTCCAAATCTACTGGCTGGACGAGCAGGGGCATTACCGTTATGACAGCAACGGCAACCCGAAACTCGTCACGATGACCGATACTGTCAACGGCCATCTGACAAAAGATGTAGACACTTTCTACACCAACAGCGAGGGCATCTTGACGCTGCCTGAAAAATTGCCGCTGGGTAAATATCGCATTGTGGAAGTCACCGGCCCGAACGGATTCTACAACGAATGGCTGGATTCTGCCGGATATGAAAACGGCATTTTGGCCGACGATGCAGATGGCATCTACTATGTGGATTTTGAAATCACCACAGACCGCATTTATGCAGCCACCGGCGACAAAAACGAGAACGGCATTGATACCCTTGTGATTGGTGAAAACTACTCTAACCATGAGACGCTGGGCAAATTGACGATCCGCAAAACAGGCGAGGTCTTAGCTGGCTGGAAAACAGAAGTTGGCGCACTTGACCCGTGGATGACCGGCGAGGCCGAGGACGGCAATTTCGTGTATGAAACCCGCCCGCTGGCCAGTGCGGAGTATACCATCACCGCCGCCGAGGATATTTATACGCAGGATCGGCAGACCGACAATTATGGCAACCGCACGCTCTGGTATGCCAAGGGTGATGTGGTCGCCGTAGTCACCACCGGCGACGGCAGCGCAGACATTGCCGCCTTTGCCCCTGCCCGCACCAAGGCCACCTACGATTTCCTGTCCGTAATCCATGACGGCACGATTGGCGAAGTCAGCGTGACCCTGCCGCTGGGCAGCTACCATATCGAGGAAACCAAACCGCCTTACGGCTATATCGGCACCACTGAAAGCTATGATGTCACCTTTGCATGGGATAACGAACTGAACGATGTGGTTATGGCCACGAGCATTGCCAAGGTTGACGGCGCTGCATCTTCCCAGAGTTTTGAGATCGTGCGCAGCAAGGATGCCAACGCAGATTTCACCGAGCAGCAGACCTTAAAATTTCACAATGACCGTGAAAAGGCCAAAGTAGGTGTTTACAAAGTTGACCGCGAAACTGGCAAATACCTTGCGGGTGCGGTATTCAACCTGTACGCTGCCGACGATATTTACAGCGTGGACGGAAAGCTGCTGTTTGCAGCGGGCGAACTGGTCGCCACCAGCCCCGAAACTGGCGCAGACGGCTACACCTATTTTGACTGCGATATTCCTATTCGCGGCGAGTATTACGGCAGCAGCATCCGCAAGGACGCCACCACCAACAGCGGTAATTACATCGTCAAGGAACTCCGCGCCCCTCTCGGCTATTACGTCAACGAGGAGCCGATGGAAGTCACTTTCACCTATGATGGACAAGCTATTATGGTGCTGGATAACACCTGTGCCAACAAGCCTACGGAAATGTGGGTAAGCAAACGTGACCTTACCAACGACGAGGAACTGCCCGGTGCCACCCTTGCTATCAAGGATACGGACGGCAATACTGTAACCACATGGGTGTCCACCGATGAGCCGCATCGCGTGACCGGGCTGCATTTCGGTGAATCTTACACACTGACGGAGATCCGCGCCGCTGATGGGTACGCACTGGCCGATAATATTACGTTCCGCCTGATTCAAAAATCCGATGAGGACGGCAATCCTCTGGAGGAGTGCGAAGTTTACTATCTGACCACCAAGAACATTTTGTTCTGGAAGTGGGATGACTGGAAACTGCTGGACGATGCCACCGTTATTATGCGGGATGATATTACCAAGGTGCAGATTTCCAAGAAAGAACTTACCACCAAGGAAGGACTTCCCGGCGCAGAACTTACGCTTACCGATGAAAAAGGCAACGAAATTGACCGCTGGGTTTCTACCGATGCACCGCACTACATGGAAAGGCTGCCTGCTGGCAAGTATACTTTGACCGAGGTGATTGCCCCGGACGGTTATGCCATTGCGGAGCGCATGGAGTTTGAGGTGCTGCCCAACGGTGAGGTGCAGACCTTTGAAATGTTTGATGATACCATCAAGGTAAAAATTTCCAAGGTAGACATCACCACCAACGAAGAACTTCCCGGCGCAGAACTGGTTATCAAGGACAAGGACGGCACCGAGATTGACCGTTGGATTTCCACAAACGAACCACATTATGTGGAAAAGATGCCAGCAGGAGATTATACACTGACGGAAATCACCGCACCCAACGGCTACAAGGTTGCAGAAAGTATCGACTTTACCGTTCTGCCCACCGGCGAGATGCAGACCGTGGTAATGAAAGATGCCCGCGAGGACACACCGACACCTACCCCCGACAACACGCCGACCCCGGACCATACTCCGCAGCCCACGCCGAACACGACCCCAGCGCCCGCTGCACCCACTGCAACCCCCACGCCGCTGCTGACAATTCCTAAGACCGGCGATAATTCTCCGTTGGGGCTGCTGCTGGCGATTGCGGGAATCTCTCTTGCAGGGCTGGCCGTTCTGGTCCACAAGAGCGCCCGCCGCAAAGATATTGCGCCCCGTGACGATGATGACGAGGACACCGAGGACTAAGGAATAATCGGAAAATGAAATATACTTTTTTACGGGGAGGGCCGCGCGGCCCTCCCTATTTTTATAGGAGAGAAGATGGCAAAACACATTTTAAGTTGCAGTTTCGGAAAAGACAGTATCGCCACCGCGCTGCTGGCCTTGCAGCATGGTGAACCGCTGGACGAACTTGTGTATTGCGAGGTCATGTTCAGCGAGGAAATATCCGGCGAGCTGCCCGAACACAACCGATTTATCCACGAAACAGCAATCCCGTATTTTGAACAGCGCGGCATCCCGACACGGGTTTTGCGCTCCGAAAAGACCTATCTATCCTGCTTTTACCATGTTGTCACACGAGGAAAAACCAAGGGGATGCTTTCGGGATTCCCTCTGAGTGGGCGCTGTACAATTCAGCGGGATTGCAAGCTGCCGCCGATCAAGGCATATCAGAAGGCATTGCCCCCGGACACGGTGCAGTACATCGGCATCGCCGCAGATGAACCCAAGCGACTGGCACGATTAAAGCCCGGTCAGATTTCTTTGCTGGACAAGTACCATGTGGCCGAACCCGAAGCGAGGTCTATGTGCGCAGCTGAGGAGCTGCTGTCTCCGCTGTATGACTTCACTAAACGCGGGGGTTGTTGGTTTTGCCCGAACGCATCAATCAGCGAACTGCGGCATCTCTACAGATACCACCCCGAACTCTGGCAGCTTTTGCTTGAATTACAGGACGTGCCGAATAAACCCACCGAACGTTTTAGTTGGCGGCGCACTTTTCGTGAGATAGACGAACGCTTTCTGCAGGAGGGCGAACAACTAAGTTTTTATGAGGAACGGTGAACAATGGACGAACAGAAAAGACCCCGCGCGTGGGTGTACGCGCGAATTCCCGGCGACTACGATGGCACAATGAACAGCTATAAAGTTTGCTCAATGCAGGCTCTGCATGACGGCTGTGATATTGTCGGTGGAAGCATTGACGAGCGCGGCGGCTGGCTGCTGCGCCCCGGCTACCGCGATATGATGCAGCAGATTAAGGGTGGAAAAGTTGACCGCGTTTATATCTGCCGTATGCGGCAGATCAGCGGCAAGGAGCGCCACTTGTACTCCTTTTTCAAGCGGCTCATGCAGCGCGGTGTACAGGTCACGGCTACCGAGTACAGCCTGCGTGACCGGGTCAATATGTTTCGGCTGGCTCATCGTGTCGAACGCTATGCTACCCGAAAGGGGTTGCAGCTGCCGTGGTGATTTTCAGCAGGCGGCGTACTGTGCCTATGGCACAGTACGAGCAAGCATGTCGTTTTGCTGTCATGACAGCAAAACGACCACTTGTTAGGGGGAAAGCCCCCTAAGACCCCATGAAATTTGCCGCCACATTTTACAAAAGAGGAGGTGCGCGATTATCGCAATACGAAAAAAGCAGTTGACTGTCCGCTTTACGGAAGAAGAATATGCAGCCTTAAAAGGAAAGTGCGAAATTGCGGGCATGAAAATGGAGCCGTTTGTCCGTGCGTTGGTGGATGGCTGCAGAATCAAACCCGCACCACCCGACAGCTACAACAAACTGCGCCAGCAGTTGTCGGCCATCGGCAACAATTTGAATCAGTTGACCCACGTTGCAAATGCGACAGGCCGAGTAAGTGATTCGCAGTTGGACAGAGCACAAAGCCTACTGGAAGATATGTGGCGCTGTGTGAGGGATAGTCTTTGATATGGCATATACCAAAATTATTAAGGTAAAGTCGAACTTGAATCTGTGTTTAGACTACACAAGCAATCCAATGAAAACCGAGCGCCGGAGTGCGGAGGACTTGAACAAGCTGCTTAACTACACTCAAAACAATGACAAAACCGAACACCAACTATATGTAAGCGGATTTAACTGTATACCGCAAAACGCCTATGAAATTATGATGGAAACCAAAACACGCTGGCGCAAGCCTGTAAAAGACGGCAACATTTTGGCCTATCATATTATACAAAGTTTTGCGCCCGGCGAAGCCACGCCCGACCAAGTGCATCAAATCGGCTGCGAGTTTGTGCAGCGCTTTCTCGCAGATCGATTTGAATGTACTGTATCAACCCACCTTGACCGAGGGCATCTGCATAATCATATTGTAGTAAATTCTGTATCCTACGCTGATGGCAGAATGTTCCGAAGCGATTTCAATACCTATTATAAGGGAATCCGCAAAACTTCCGATGAACTTTGCAGAGAGAATCGGCTGTCCGTAATCGAAACGGACGGCAAGGGAAAATCTTATGACGAATGGTTGAGCGGGCAAACCGGCAAGCCTACCATTCGTGGTATGGTACGCAAAGATGTGGAACAGGCTATTGCTGCCGCCGACAGCTTTGATGGCTTTATCACGGAATTGCAGAACATGGGCTACACGGTCAAATATGGCCCGCGTGTGGAACACATGGCTGTGCGCCATAAAGACGCTCAACGAAATATCCGCATTGACCGGCTCGACCCGCGCTTTTCTGAAACAGCGCTGCGGGAGTATTACCGCCAACTGCACCGTATGCCCACCGAAATGCAGCAGGAATACCGGCAGGAAAACGCCCCGGCAAAACCGAAATGGCAGCCTACAGAATTACAGCCCACTGTGCGGCGAGCGCGGTATCGCGGCAAGCTGCCGCGCCGGTATCCGAAGGTATCCGGCTTTATGGCTTGCTACTATCACTACTGCGCCCTGCTGCGGAAAGCCTACCACGGCAAGGCAACAAAGCGCTGCTACTTTTTGCTGCGTGAGGATTTTCTGCTGTTCAGCCGATACCAGCAGCAGACAAAATTCCTATGGGAAAACCATATTGAAACTATGGATGAACTGCTGGCCTACAAGGAAAATGCAGAAGTCCAAATCCAACAGCTTGCCCGCCAGCGCAAAGTTCTGTATCGCCAAAAACGTGAGCCGGAACGTGCCGCGCGGGAAGAAAAAATCAAATCACTGACCCAGCAAATGAAAGCCCTGCGCCATGAGGTTTACATCTGTTCCGACATCGAAACAGATGCTGCCGAGGTGCAGAAAAAACTACGGCAAGCAGAACTTGCCGCACAGGAAGAACGAAATGAGGTGAAACAAGATGAACAACGGAGGCGAAGCAGCCGATCAGATGGTGCGGGAAGCCTTACAGGTTACCGAAGTAGCCATTAAGCTGTCTGCGCTGGGCATTAAAAACGCACTGGCCTTATCGCTGGCCTACGCCAAGGAAAATCCTAAAGTGAAAGGCAAAACCAGCCTTGACCGTCTGTTGCGGGAGGGCAAGGAACTAAAAATTATTGCCCTGCAAAGCAAAGACGTGGGA
>ERZ780212.2526-NODE-2526-length-11463-cov-2.917602_pt1 | contig 11463 bp, 7 predicted proteins | sample MGYA00511364_ERZ780212 | MGnify/ENA primary metagenome ERZ780212 (study PRJEB29588, sample SAMEA2147991) | human gut metagenome | biome: human gut; feature: human-associated habitat; material: faeces | place: Denmark | collected 2008/2010 ...
GGGCAACACGAGCGGGGTGAAGAGCACGCTGATAAGTGTCGCGCGGCACGATCAGTTCGCTGCTGTTCAGGCACATCTCATGGTAATGATGACTGCTTTCCTGACCAGCGATCTGACCACCAAACAGCGCTGGGACCTGATCGAGGACTACTTCCTTGGGCATGACGAGGTTGTGGCACAGGTGCTGGGACTGAACGAAGAAAATTGAAGGAGGTCGTTCAAATGAAATTCAATAAAGGTCTGTTTGATTTTATCGGCTACATGAGCTTTTTCAATCCCGTTGGTACGGGAGCTGCTGGGGACTCAAAGGCAAATCGGGAAGTACTGTTTGACGATGTTCAGGAATGTTCTTCCGCTGAGGAATTTGCAGAAAAACACGCAGATGAGTTTGATAGCGTGGAAGATGCAGAAGAGTTTTGGGAGGATAACTGAGAACTTCGCTGCTCCACGAACTTCGGAACATCTGAAACGATTTGCTGAGTTTTGCGAGATTTGTTTTGTGCAGAATGTCTATCAATTGAGGATAATTTAGCTACTTTATGAATTGACAAAGCTTCGTATAAACGATAGACTTAAATATAATTGTACATTATATAAGTGATGGTGTTTTATGAGCAGCAAAAAGAGACAGGATCAGTATACTGCCGGATTGGTATCAAAGCCCTTCTGGTTCTATGAGTATAAAGCCTATGTTAATGAACTTTTGAACGGTTCATCGGCAGACGAAATCAGGAGCAGTGCTTTTGAGAAGCACCTGTTTTCCGCAGCCAAGGAGTACCGTGTAAAGGAAATTCTTAATTGTGTTTCGCGTCGGGTGACACAGTTTGATCAGGATTGGCAGGAACTTTTCGGACAGCAATCTGTTATGGTGCAGAGAATGATGGTTCTGCTGTCTATTATGGCAGACGACAAACTTTCGCTCAAATTATAAGTGCTATTTTAAGACGAAGGAGAACCGCCATGCCATATTTAGATAGTGTTGAAGAACTTCTGGAAGCCAAGGAAGGCGAACACGTCCAGTTCAAAGAAGCCAAGAATCGGTTTGACTTTGGTGAGGCGGCAAGGTGCTGCTGCGCTCTGGCGAATGATGGCGGCGGCAAGCTGGTGTTTGGTATCTCCGATAAAAGGCCCCGAAGTGTGGTGGGAAGCCGTGCCTTTGAACAGCCAGAGCGCACCCGTATGGGGCTGATCGATAAGCTGAAGATCAATGTGGATTTTCAGTTGTTCACCTATGAGGAAAAACGAGTTCTCGTTTTTGATGTGAAGAGCCGCCCTATTGGTCTGCCGATCCTCTATGAAGGCGTTGCGTGGATCTATGATGGCGATACCCTGAAAGAGATGCCGGAGGAAAAGCGCCGTAAGATCTATGAGGAGATCGGCACGGACTTTTCCGGCAAAATCTGCGATGGGGTAACCATCAAAGACTTGGATGAAACTGCCATTGAAGCCTTCCGTGCCAAGTGGATCGAAAAAAGCGGAAATAAGAAACTTGCGACTCGCTCAAAGGAACAGATTCTCATTGACTGTGGTGCAATGACCGACGCAGGGGTGACGTATGCCGCATTGATCCTGTTTGGAAAAAGCGAGGCACTCGTCAGATTTTTGCCACAGGCGGAGATTATCTTTGAATACCGCTCCTCCGGCCCCGCAAACCAACGGGAAGAATTCAAGTCTGGCTTCTTTACCTGCTACGATCGCATTTGGGAGCTGGTCAACCTGCGGAATGATAAACAGCATTATCAAGAGGGCTTCTTTGTGTTCGACATCTCCACGTTTAATGAGCGTGTTGTTCGAGAAGCTATCCTGAATGCGGTAAGCCATAGGAACTATCAGTTTGGCGGCAGCATCTTTGTACGCCAGTACCGGGATAGACTGGTGGTTGAAAGCCCCGGCGGACTGCCTTTTGGCATCACACTTGATAATATACTGGACCGCCAGCTGCCGCGCAATCGCCGTATTGCGGAGATCCTTTCTCTGTGCGGCATGGTGGAACGCTCTGGACAGGGCATGAACCTGATGTTTGAACTGAGCGTGCAGGAAGCCAAGCCGCTGCCCGATTTTACTGGTACGGATGATTTTTTTGTCAGCGTTACGCTAAATGGGTTGATCCTTGACAAAGCAATGCTCTCCGTTATCCACCGAATCAGTGATAAATTTACAGAGCCGATGTTGTCAACAGAAGATTTCTTGGCAATTGATGCACTGTACCATGAACGCCCCCTTGATGAAAAAATGCAGTCTCGGCTGGGGCGTCTGACAGAAATGGGAATTGTTGAGCACATCGGTCGGAAAAAGTATGTTCTCGCAAGGAGCCTTTATGCCGCCACCGGTAAGACTGGCGTGCACACAAGGCATGTTGGCTTGGATCGTGATACGAACAAGGAACTGCTCCTGAAGCATATACGCGAAAATAATGCAGTTGGAACCCCTTTCAAAGAACTGCAGCAAGTTTTACCGGGACTGGATCGTAATCAAATTCGTGTCCTGATGAGAGAATTACGAGCAGAAGGGAGAGTTTTCTCCGAAGGAACGACAAGTGCGACTAGATGGTATGCAAGCAAATGACTTGGTGAAATTCAAAATCTTTGAACCAACTTTGTACTAACTTTGTACCAACTTATGGCCGGTTCAAAGGTGTTTACAACCGGACAGTCGGAGGAAGAAAAAAATGGGAAGACTGATTAGCGATAAATTTGCCGCATGGCAGGAAGAATGTGAGCAGCGGTTCCAGCAGCTCAAAGCCAACGAAGAAGAACTGAACCGCATTTTTATTGATATTTACGGTTTGCAGGACGAGCTTACCCCGGAAGTGGAAGATAAAGACGTGACCGTACGCCGCGCCGACCTGACCCGTGAAATCAAGAGTCTGCTCTCCTATGCGGTGGGGTGCCTGTTTGGGCGGTACTCGCTGGATGCGGAAGGGTTGGTATACGCCGGCGGCGAATGGGATGCCAGCAAATATGTGACCCTCCAGCCGGTGAAGGACAATGTGCTGCCCCTGTGCGATGAGGAATACTTTGGCGAAAACGACCTTGTGAACCGTATCGTGGAGTTTGTCCGGGTGGTGTACGGTGCCGACACGCTGGAAGAAAACCTTGCGTTCATTGCAAAGGCACTGGGCAGCAAGGGCAACACCAGCCGCGAGATCATCCGCAACTACTTTTTGAAGGATTTTTTTGCGGATCACTGCAAGATCTACCAGAAGCGGCCCATCTACTGGATGTTCGACAGCGGCAAGAAAAACGGCTTCAAGGCGCTGGTTTACCTCCACCGCTGGGATGCCGATACCACCGGCCGCGTCTACAACAACTATCTCAGCCCCCTGCTGCGCACCTACGCACAGCAGATCGTGCAGGAGAACAATGTCATTTCCAGCAGCAACGATGCCCGCACGGTGTCCACGGCGCAGAAGCGTCTGGATAAGCTGAAGCTCCAGCAGGAGGAGTGCGAGAAGTACGAGAAAAATATCGCCCACCTTGCCGCCCTGCGCATCACGCTGGATCTGGATGACGGCGTAAAAGTGAACTACGTCAAGGCGCAGACCGCCGCAGATGGCAAAAATCTGAACGTACTTGCGCCGATTAAATAATGTGAAACCAATACACCGGGGTGTTGCAACACCGCTCCGGTGTATTGGTGTTTCTACGATATTGTAAAGGAAAGATGAAAACCCATGGCTAAAACGACACTGCGCCAGATCGAAGAACGTCTCCGGGGAATGTTTACACCGGGAGAGCAGCGCAAACTGGTATTCTGGTACGATGAATCGGCCAGCTTTGAGAACGAAGTGAATCAGCTCGACCTCCCCGGTGTGACGGTATACCGCATGGAGCCCCGCACCCAGTTTGCCACCAAGTGGATGCTGGAGATCGACCACCCGGACGAGAGCTTTCTGATCTATGCGCCCTTTGCAAAGCCCCCACTGGAGGAAAACCATCTTGCGGATATGCTGTGCTACTCGCAGGAATACTCCACCGACAAGGCGACCATGATCGCACAGGACTTTGATCTGGATGAAAGAACCCGGCTCTTTGTGCAGGAACATATCAACTTCTTTGCAGCGCAGGATCGCACGAAACGGTTCTACGATCTGGGTACGCCTGCCTATACGGAAGAAACCTTTGCGCTGGCCATGATGGCGGTGCTGTGCAAGTGCCCGCCCAAGCCGGAGGAACTGGTACGCCATGTTCTGCGCGGTGCGCTGGATGCCGGGAACGAATCCTTGCAGCTTTTTGAGAAATTCGGGCTAGCAACGGATTTCTGGTTGGTCTGCAAACGGCTGTTTGGCTACAATCCGGCCGGGAAGAACCTGAAAGATCTGGTCACCTGCCTATTTGCCACCTATGCTGCCCACGCAATGGACATGGATGCCCCGGATGAATGGCTGGATCGCAGCCTGCCGCAGGAGGGCGAGGTTCTGAATTTCCTTGACAGCATGATGAACTATCTGCCAGATCAGCCGTATTTTGAGCGGTTCTCAGCAACGGCTGCGCAGGAGCTGAACGTCATGCAGGTTCTGGGGCAGTTGCAGCACACGAACCCCGACTTATTGCTGGACTGCACGGTATTCGATGCGGCAGAGACACAGATCAGCAGCTGGATCATGAACCGCCTGATGGAAGAAAACACATCGGCAACCCTGAAGGGGTACAGCATCCGGCAGATCTGCGAGGAGCGCAGCAAGATCTACTTTGGCGCAAAGGATGCCCAGAAAGAGCTGTATTGCCTGCTGGCCAATGCCTGCACCGTTCTGGAGGCAGTGCATTTCGTCCCGGCAGACGGCGTTGATGCACTGGCGGCGCAGTATAGTGGCAGCGCATGGCAGGTGGATACGGCTTATCGGAAGTTCTACCTGAGCTATGGAAAAGTCATCCGTACACAGGAGATTGAAAAGCTGCAAGCTCTTGTGGAAAAAGTGTACACCAGTTGCTTCCTCGATCCGCTGGCTGTGCGCTGGTGCCAGAGTCTGTCCCATAATCTGACCACCTTCCAGACAGAGCGTCAGACCCATTTTTACAGCAAGAATGTCAGTGGCACACGGGAGCGCGTGGTGGTGTTTATTTCGGATGCCATGCGGTACGAAGTGGCTCAGCAGCTTTTTGAAAAGTTGGCGATGGATGCAAAATGCACGGCAAAGCTGACCCCGGCTGTCAGCACAGTGCCCTCCTATACCCAGCTCGGCATGGCGGCACTGCTGCCTCATGTCAGTCTGGAGCTTCAGCCCGACAGCACTGTGACCATCCTCGGAAAGAAAACGGTAGGTACCGCTGCACGGGAAAGCATCCTGCAAGCGGCAGAGAAAAACAGCAGCTGCATCCAGTTCGACCAGATGCAGAATATGCGCCGCGACGAGTTGCGCAGCTACTTCTCAGGCAAGACGCTGGTGTATGTTTACCACAACCAGATCGATGCCCGCGGCGATGAGGCCCGCACGGAAAACGAAGTGTTTTCTGCCTGCGAGGAGGCTGTGGAAGAACTGTACAAGGAAATCCGCCGCCTGACCGACAATGCGAACATCCGGCATTTTATCGTAACGGCAGACCATGGATTCCTGTATAAGCACGACCCGATCATGGAGAGCGACAAGGTCATCAATCTGCCACAGGCGGTGATCAAAAACAAGCGTTTTATAATTTCTGATGACACACAGCCGGTGGTCGGAGCTGTGGGCTACCGCTTGGGGGATGTGCTGGATACGGCTGATGACCGCACGGCATACACCCCGCTGGGCAGCTCTATTTTCAAGTGTGCTGGCGGCGGGCAGAACTATGTGCATGGTGGTGCCTCTGTGCAGGAGATGCTGGTGCCGGTGCTGGATGTCCGCACGCAGGCCGGGCACGTTGAGACCCAGAAAGCCACCGTTTCGCTTCTGCCAACCCCGGAAACGCTGATGGACGGAAAGATTACGTTGAAGTTCCTTCAGACAGAACTTGTGACGGATACGGTCCTCCCGGCATCGTATGAGGTTTTTGTCGTCAATGCGATGGACAATCAGGTGTCCACCAAGCGGACAATCCGGGCAGACAAGACCGCAGGCTGCGTCGATGAGGAACGCCGCACAGAGGTTACGCTGACTTTGAAGAAGCTCCCGTATTCTCGTGAAAATGACTACTATTTCCTGCTGACGGACAAGGATACAGGTGCTGTCATGGAAAAGCGACCTGTAAAAATTGATATTGCTGGGGTCAAAAAGGAGGAATAAAAATGAATATTGCGGAAGTTGTGGCAAAAATGAATGTTTATCTTCTGAATGCGGCGGATGTGTGTCGCAAATGGTTAGAGCCACGCCTAAAGAGCCTTGAACCAAGCGATTGGTGGAATATGATCGTCCTTCCCAGCCTGTCAGAACTTCAGCAGAGAAAGGTAAACGAAAAAGGGATTTCAACGCTGCAAGGACTGGATTTACAGGCGGCTTTGACTGTGGCCAGAAAAAACATTTACTCGTTCCGTAATATTGAGTACTATGCGGATTATTATGGGATGAAGGATAGTATCAGTGCCATGTTTGAAGTACGGAATGACTGGGCGCATCCTACTCCAGAAGAAGTAACTTTGACTATGACGAAGACCGATTTGTCAAGGTACATTGATTTTATGGAGCGGTTTGGTGGAAGCCGTGCAGAAATAAACGAGGCCAAAGAATTCCGGGCATCCGTAGAAATGCCGAACTATGGAAATCCTATTCGGATTCAGGAACCGTCTTCTTGTGCTGAAGAACAGTCTGCCAGCCCTGCTGTGCAGTCTGCTCCTGTTAAGGTACTGGAAAATCCGTTTGTCGTCGGTGCGAAGGTTGTAAGAAAGAGTAATCCAGATCAAGTGGGCATGATTGGAAATATCCGTGGTAGTGGAGACTCCACAGAATACGAAGTTATGTTCATGGATACTGGGTTCGGAACCTATTATGCAGATCAGCTTCTTCTGGCAGATGCTTCGCCGGAGCGCTGCAATGTCTCGATTGATGAATTAAAAATTCTGCTCACAGCTCAGCAGCTTTGCAGCCCCACCAATGACCAGCTGTACTCTCTGAATGCAGCGCGTGTAGACTTTGTGCCTTATCAGTTCCGCCCGGCTTTGAAGATGATCCACTCGGAACGCCCACGTATCCTCGTTGCAGATAGCGTTGGTGTTGGTAAAACCATCGAAGCGGGCCTGATTCTCCGCGAATTGCAGGCACGCAACGATGATTTCGAGTCTGTACTGATCATCTGCCCCAAGCCGCTGGTTGCTGAACATAAGTGGCGCTCTGAAATGAAGCGGTTTGATGAAAACTTTACAGAACTGGATGGTGCTTCGCTCCGGGAGGCAATCAACGAATGCGATAAAGACGGAGAGTGGCCGGTTGCTCTCCGAAAAACGATCCTGCCATATTCTCTGATGACGAGGGAACTACTTAATGGCAAGGGACGGCAAAAGGGTTTGCTTGATCTGGAAGAACCGATTCACTTTGACCTTGTAATCATTGATGAGGCACACCACATCCGGCATTCAACGACAGGCGCTTATCAGGTTGCGCGCTATTTTACGGACAATGCGGATGCAGTCGTTATGCTGACCGCAACACCGGTTCAGACGGATGATGAGGATCTGTATACCTTGTTGAACGCCCTCCGCCCCGATGTGATTCTGGACAAAAAGACATTCAAGGAAATGCAGGAGCCAAATGCAGAAATCAATGCGGCGGCAAGATTGATTCGGCATCAGGCAGAAAACTGGCGTTCAGAGGCTTCGGAGCATTTGTCCTGTGCTGCGCAAACCGGCTGGGGTCGTAGTGTGATCGAGGACAACCCGACCTATAAAAATGTTATGGCAAAGCTCAAGAGTGCGCAGCCGATTGATCGAACAACGCGTGTGGGCCTTCTTCAGGATGTCGAAGGACTGCACAGCTTCTCCGGCATGATCAACCGCACCCGCCGTCAGGACATTCAGAATGATTTTTGTGTGCGTCGTCCGCAGAGTGTTTCGGTCCATTTTACCCCGGAGCAGAAGGAGCTTTACGATGCACTGATGGATTTTGAAAGCCATGCGCTCAGCTACCTGCACAATAATGTGCCGCTGGAATTTATGATGAGTACGCTCATGCGTCAGGCATCCAGCTGCATTTTTGGTCTTGCGCCGTTGCTGAAAGGTATGGTCACGCGCCGTCTGGGAGATATCCTTTCGGATTGCTGCGATGAAGAAGGAACTGTTACTATTGATGAGCTTGAAAAGTTGAACATGGGTTCGTTGGAGACAGAGTTCCGTGCAATGGCAAATCATGTGATTGAATTGTCGGAAAATCTCTCGCAGGCGGATGAAAAGCTGGACAGGCTGTTGGAAGTTGTGGAGAATAAGAGCCACCAGAAGAATAACAAGATTATCCTGTTCAGTTCTTTCCGTCATACATTGAATTATGTGGAAAAGGCCCTTGTCGGAAAAGGATACCGCGTGGCACAGGTGAACGGTAGTGTGAAAGATGAGGAGCGTCTGGCACTCCGTCAGCGTTTTGAGCTTCCTGCGGAAGATCCGGCGGCATTGGAGATGCTTCTGTTCACAGAAGTTGGTTGCGAAGGTCTGGACTACCAGTTCTGTGACTTTATGATCAACTATGACTTGCCATGGAATCCGATGGCAATCGAACAGAGAATCGGTCGTATCGACCGTCGCGGACAAAAGAGCGATACCGTTATCATCTGCAATCTGGTGACGGAAGACACAATTGACGCAAAGATCTATCACCGCTGTTTGGAGCGTATCGGCGTATTCGAAAGTTCGATTGGTGAGTGCGCCGGGATTCTCGGCGATATGACCCAGCGAATCAATGAAGCAATCTTCGATTCTAAGCTGACCCAGCAGGAAAAAGAAGAAAAAATCGAAAAAATTGCTGACAACGAGGTCTCCAGAGCCAACGAAATGAAGAAGCTGGAGGATGAGAGCAAACAGCTGTTTGGCATTGATATTTCCGGCTATGTGATGGATCGGAAAGTCATGGATGCAGAAAATCCGTGGATCGGGGAACGGTATATTCAGGCACTCGTAGTGGAGTATCTCAATCGGGTTTTGGGAGAAAAAAACTACATTCAGGGTGACGGACCTCACAAGGTGCTGACACTGAGCGGCGAGAACCGTGCGGCGCTGAAAGCAAAACTGCGCAGCTCCCACATGAAAAAATCGGCTATGTACAACCAGTGGATGGACTATCTGAAAGGGTCTGACACGCGAATCGCGGTAACATTCAATCAGGAAGAAGCAGCACGAGATCGGAATGCTATTTTCTTTACGGCAGTGCATCCGTTGGTAAGGATGGCAGCTGCCGAGCTGCACAATCGTCAAAAAGTTTACATTCATCTGCTGGTAGATACCGCAGACTGCCCGGTGCCAACCGGAGACTATCCCTTCCTGCTCGTGGAACGGACGATCGTCGGGATGCGGAAAGAAGTCCGCATCGTGCCGATCTCGGAAATCAATTTGTCGGCATCGGATCTTTGTGACCTGTTGGAAACCGCAGACTACAAAGAAATTCTCGGTGATTATGCGGAAAACCAGTGGGATGCGCTGTCTCAGCGAAAGCGTGAACAGCAGCAACAGGCTCTTGCACAGTTGACCGCAGACGTAAAGGAAAAATGTGACTACCGACGCGCCGCTGTTCTGAAAAGTTATCAATATCGCAAAGAAGATTTGCTGAGCCGTATTCAGAATGTGGAGGATGCAAATATCAAGCGGATGTATCAGAGCCAGCTTCGCAGCCTTGAGGAAGATAAAACATCGACTTTAAGTGAGCTGGAAAAGATTCAAAACCGTGCAACCGTGGAGGAAAATGTTATTGTGAATGGCATTATAACGGTTTGCAACTATAACTAAGGATTGATTTTATGGACGATTTATATTCTGAGATCCGGGAACGCAGTAAGCAGGACTACGGACAGAAATTTGAAGAATGGGCACCACGTATTCTGGTAGATCAGTACAGCGACCGAACACACTTTATCTTTGAGTTGATTCAGAATGCAGAGGATGCTGGGGCAACCTATGTGACATTTTCCCTTTACCCGGACCGATTGGTGCTGTGTCATAACGGAAAGCCGTTTACAGAAGCAGATATCCAGGGCATTTGCGGCATTCGTTCTACAAAGGATGAGCCGGAGTCTGGTAAAATTGGACGATTTGGTATTGGATTCAAGTCTGTCTATGCCTATACGAAAACGCCGCGGATCTATTCTGGCCAGTATTCTTTCCGGATTTGCAATCTGGTCCTTCCTTATGCGGAAGAAAATGAGGCAACCGGGGACGATACGATTCTGATTCTCCCATTTGACGGAGAAGTCAATCCCGAAACAGCTTATAATGAAATCGGAGATGCGCTAAAAAAGTATCTTTCTTCGGATGTCTTGTTTGCCCTTTGCAATGTCAGAAATATAAGCTGCAAGATCTATCCGGATGAAAATGAATGGTCGGTCAGCAAAGAATTCACCCAAGTAGACAATGGTGTGGATAAAGTTCTGCTGACGCAGAAGCCAATAGATTCTGCAAAAAAACTTCTGGTGTTTCGTACACAAGATAAGCAGCCAATTTTGATTGGATATGAACTCGAAACAGATGGCCAAGGAAAAGATAGGGTTATCCCGACAGAACAGCACTATCTTTATGTTTTTTTCCAGACAGCAGTCGAAACGCATCAGACATTTTACATTCATGTCCCGTTCTCAACGACACCTGCGCGAGACAATGTCAGGCACAATGAAGTGAATCAGTTCCTTGCTGAAAAACTTGCAGCACTTTTTGCCGATGGCGTCCGCTGGTTGTTGAAAAATGGTTATGTAACACTTGAGTTTTTGAACGAGGTATACCCAATCTTGGATACCTGTAAGGAAGAAAATCTTCGAGGCATCCATGAAATGGGACTTGCGCTTTTAAGGGATGGTCTTGCCCTTCTGCCGACCGAAGAAGGCGGCTATTGCTCGATCCAAAATGCAATGCTGCCTTATGCTAAAAATATAGCAGATAATATCACACAGTCCATCTTACAGAAAGAATATGGTGACACAGCCTGTTGGGTAAAAGCAGATGTTTGCCTTGGAGTCAACGAACATCTGATGATGTATCTGACTCATCATTTTGGTCTGCCGGTATTACGCTGGAGGGATGTCCTCCCGCGCCTGACCGCAGAAATTCTGGAAAATCAATCCGATGAATGGCTGTTGAATCTGTTTGAGACGATTTATTCAACCTGTACTGGTGTCTTCCGCTCCAAAGAAAAAGTAGATGCCAAAGGAATTCCCTTTGTCCGGCTTCAAGATGGTTCGCACATCCGCTGCCAGTACGATGGTATGGCACAGGTCTACCTTAATAATCCGACATCCTGCAAAAATAAAATAAGTGCAGCAATCGTATTCGGTTGTGCTCACCGCCTTAGACCGGAGTGCCGTGCGCTTCGGTCTTAGGCGGGAGCCGCAAAAGGATAGCTGCAAAGCAGCGCAAGGAAAATGC
>ERZ780212.2529-NODE-2529-length-11437-cov-2.195572_pt1 | contig 11437 bp, 6 predicted proteins | sample MGYA00511364_ERZ780212 | MGnify/ENA primary metagenome ERZ780212 (study PRJEB29588, sample SAMEA2147991) | human gut metagenome | biome: human gut; feature: human-associated habitat; material: faeces | place: Denmark | collected 2008/2010 ...
ACACTCACGAAAATATTAATACCCTGTCGGCACGGAAACGGTTATAAGCAGTGTTGGTGATATATTTCACTGTGTGGGCTGTAATAACAATCAGTTTATCGACAGGCTGAGCCGCAGTAAAAGCTGCGGCTGATTTATATGTATAAAAAGAAGCTGTGACGGAATATTACTTTCCGTCACAGCTGATTTATTTATCTTTGGTCTTACTGCTGAATACCGTTATTGTTGAAGTTGTTGTTTGTGGTGTCTGCAGTAGTGTTGTTAACGGGCGCAGCGTAATTTGCGTTGCTGTAACCTGTGTTTGTGTTGGGGTTATAAGCGTTGTTGTTCATATTGGGATTGTAGCCGTTATTCATATTGGGGTTATAACCGTTGTTCATGTTGGGATTGTAGCCGTAGTTTGTACCGGGCTTGTAGAAGTCCTCGTCCTTTGCGCAAAGCAGAAGGATACCGCCTACAAAGCTGCAGAACAACAGAACACAAACGCTTATGCCTGTTGAGGGGCGCTGACCCTTGCTCATCTGGCTTAATGCGATACCGCCGAAGATAAGCGGAAGTATCATCCAGAATCCGCATACCATACTTAAAATAATAAATACCTGTGCCGCTGTTTTCATAATAACATACCTCTTTTTTCAATAAGTGACACACATTCCAATTTTATGTGTCTTATGTCAGTATACCACATTGATACCTGCGTGTCAATATTTTCTTGCGCTTGAAATTGATTTTATGCTGTAGGTCATTTGTCCTTGCGGTTATTATAGAAGAACATAGCAACGCCTACGCCGCATATTATTACATATCCGATAAAGCTCCATATATCCGGCAATTGCGAGAACAAGATAAATCCGAGCAGTGCCGAAAAGATTATCTGCGAATAATCGTATACCGATATTTCCTTTGCAGGAGCAAATTTATATGCCGCTGTGATGCTGAACTGACCGCCTGCCGCCGCAAGTCCTGCACCGAGCAGGACGAGCCACTGCTGCCAGGTCATAACGTGAAAGTCGAACAGCAGGAACGGCAATGTTACAAGGCAGGAGAAGCCAGAGAAGAACACGATATAAGGTCCTTTTTCGCCTCTGATGCCGAGCCACCTTACCGCCGTATAAGCCGCACCTGCGCCCATACCGCCGAGGAAACCGAGCAGTGACGGCACAAGCTCCAGATTTGCAAGGCTCGGCTTTATTATAAGCAGACTTCCCGCAAATGCGACTATTACACCGAGTCTGCACTAAATTTGTGCGTTCCCGAAGGAACATTGCCGAAAATACGATAACGAAGAACGGCGACATTTTGTTCAGCATTGCCGCATCGGATAATGCCAGATGGTCTACCGCATAGAAGTTGCAGAGTATTCCGAGCGTACCGCATACCGAGCGTATCAGCAGTGCGCCGATGTTGCTTTTTTTCTGCGGCAGAAACGAGCCTTTCTGCCTTATCAGTATCGCCGCCGCAAATATGAAAGCGACAAGATTTCTGAAAAAGCTCTTTTGTACAGACGGCAGATCGCCTGCCAGCCTTACGAAAGCACCCATAAAAGCAAAGCAAAAGGCGGAGCTGATAATGCACAGCACGCCTTTGTGCTTCGGGGATATTTTACTGAGAATTTTCGCCATACTCAACCACCTGTTTTTGCTTCGTCAAACGGCAGTAGTACGGTTTCGGGCAGTGTTATTTCTCCGCCCGATGAGAAAAGCTCGGGGCGGTCGAACTTGTAGCTTATCTTGAGCGAGCTTACAGCCTTTGTTATTTCCTCGTTTGTAAGTCCCGACCTGTCGATAACGAATATGAGCGAAACCTTACTGCTGTTGAAACGGTCTATTGACGAAATGTTTGTTTCCTTCAGTACAAAAGCCTGTTTGTCATACGGTATATCGTCAATGGAGAACTGTATGTTGCTTATTTTATACATACCGATGTTTGTAAAATCAAACACCATCTCAACACGCAGATAGTTTTCGGATTTTGTCATATCAAAATCCGTGTCGCTCAGCAGCTTGCTTGTAGACCCACTGTCAAGGTGAGTGCCGTCCTTCAGCTTATCGTATACGTTTTTTATCATATTGTCAAAGCTCTGTCCGCTGTAGCTGTACAGCCGTGTGTACGCATATTGTGCCTTTACGGGAAAAGCAAACTGCGTAACCACGACTATAACCGCAACAGCCACGACCAGCACCCATATGAGCGCCTTTTTAACGGCGTTGTGTCCGAAAAGATTTGTCAGCGTCTGCTTGAAACTCATACTTTCTTTACACCGAGAGTTACGTTCTCGCCGTTTATATCCTGTTCCTTTGTAAATCCGTCTGTCTTGCCGGTCACTATATCGTCTGCAAGAGTATCCTCTGAGATGCTGTCCTTGTTGCGTGTCAGTATCTCGGCTACCTTGTCACTGCCGTCGCAGTAGATAACGATATGATCCATAACCTCAAAGCCTGCGTCCTTACGCATCGTCTGAATCTTGCTTACGATCTCTCTTACGTTACCCTCTTCGATAAGCTCGGGTGTAAGCGTTGTGTCAAGAACTACCGTGTAGCCTCTGTCGGTCACTACCGCATAGCCTTCCTTCTGATGCTCGTCTATAAGCAGGTCGTCCTTTGCAATCTGAACATCGCCTGTTGAAAGTGTAAGCGTCATAGCGCCTGTTTCACGGATTTCATTCATAGCCTTCTGACCGTCAACCTCAGCGAGCTTTGTTCTGACCTCGCCTATCTGCTTGCCAAAACGAGCGCCGAGCGTCTTAAGCTGGGGCTTGAAGGTGTAGCTTGTGAAGTGGTCGGTGTTATCTATAAAGCTGATTTCCTTGATGTTAAGTTCATCCTTGACAATATCCGCATACATAGGCTCAAGCGTCTTGTCACCCTTTACCATTATCTTTGATATAGGCTGTCTGTTCTTGATGTTAGCGGCATTTCTTGCGGCACGTCCGAGCGTTACAACGGTCAGAACTGTGTCCATTTCTTCCTCGAGATGCCTGTCGATAAGCTTTTCATCTACTGTGGGGAAGTCGCACAGATGTACGCTTACAGGTGCGTTCTTGTCAAGCGAGCAGACAAGGTTTCTGTAAATATCGTCGCATACAAAAGGAGTCATCGGAGCAGATGTCTTTGCGATAGTCACGAGCGCTGTGTACAGCGTCATATATGCGTTTATCTTATCCTGTGTAAGCTCCTTTGACCAGAAGCGTTCTCTGCTGCGGCGGACATACCAGTTACTCATCTCGTCCACGAAATCCTGTAATGCTCTTGCGGCTTCGGGGATCCGGTAGTTTGCAAGGTTATCGTCAACCGCACCTACAACGGTGTTCAGTCTTGATAACAGCCACTTGTCCATAACGCCGAGCTTGTCAACGTCAAGCGTATACTTAGTAGCGTCGAAATTGTCTATATTAGCGTACAGAACGTAGAATGCGTAGGTGTTCCACAGAGTAGAGATGTACTTTCTCTGACCCTCGTTTACTGCTTTTGCGTGGAATCTGTTGGGAAGCCACGGAGCAGAGTTTGTGTAGAAGTACCAGCGTATAGCGTCTGCGCCGTGTTCAGCCAGTGATTCGAACGGGTCTACTGCGTTGCCCTTTGACTTTGACATCTTCTGACCGTCTTTATCGAGTACAAGGCCGAGAACTATAACGTTCTTGTAAGGAGCCTTGTTGAATAAGAGCGTTGAGATAGCGAGCAGTGAGTAGAACCAGCCTCTTGTCTGGTCAACTGCCTCTGAGATAAAGTCAGCAGGGAACTGCTGTTCAAACTTTTCCTTGTTCTCGAAGGGATAGTGATGCTGTGCGAATGGCATAGAACCGCTGTCGAACCAGCAGTCGATAACCTCGGGAACTCTCTTCATCTGCTTACCGCAGTGCGGGCATTTTATCGTAACCGCATCAATATAAGGACGGTGAAGCTCTATATCGTCGGGGCAGTTGTCAGACATTGACTTAAGCTCCTCGATACTGCCTATAGCGTGCTTGTGACCGCACTCGCACTCCCAGATATTAAGAGGTGTACCCCAGTATCTGTTTCTTGAAAGACCCCAGTCCTGAACATTTTCAAGCCAGTCACCGAAACGGTTCTTGCCGACGCTTTCGGGTATCCAGTTTATCGTTTCGTTGTTTCTGATAAGGTCGTCCTTGACAGCGGTCATCTTGATGAACCACGATTCTCTTGCATAGTACAGCAGAGGAGTATCACATCTCCAGCAGTGCGGATAGCTATGCTCAAACTTGGGAGCGTCAAACAGCAAGCCCTTTTCGTCAAGGTCCTTAAGCACCATAGGATCGGCTTTCTTTACGAATACGCCTGCGTAAGGTGTTTCGGCGGTCATATTACCTTTGCCGTCAACAAGCTGTACGAAAGGCAGGTCATACTTTCTGCCGACCTTAGCGTCATCTTCACCGAATGCAGGAGCAATATGAACGACACCTGTACCGTCTGTCAGCGTTACATAGTTGTCGCATACTACATAATAGCCCTTCTTGTGCTGTTTTTCACATATCTCAACAGCACAGTCGAATAAAGGCTCATACTCCTTGCCCTCAAGCTCTTTACCAGTGTATTTTTCGATTATCTCATAGGGGGCTGTGGGCTTGTCGCCGCCGAGCACCTTATCGCACAGAGCCTCTGCAAGATAATATGTGTAGCCGTCTGCTGTCTTTACCTTTACATAGGTTTCATCGGGGTTTACGCAGAGTGCAACGTTTGAAGGAAGTGTCCAGGGAGTTGTTGTCCACGCAAGGATATAAGCATCCTCGTCCTTTACCTTGAAACGTACAACCGCAGAACGTTCCTTTACATCCTTATAACCCTGAGCAACCTCGTGGCTTGAAAGCGGAGTTCCGCAACGGGGGCAGTAGGGAACTATCTTGAAGCCCTTGTATAAAAGACCCTTTTCCCATATCTGCTTTAATGCCCACCACTCTGACTCGATAAAGTTATTGTGATAGGTTACATACGGATCGTCCATATCAGCCCAGAAGCCTACTGTGCGTGAGAATTCCTCCCACATACCCTTGTACTTCCATACGCTTTCCTTGCACTTTGTTATGAACGGGTCAAGTCCGTACTTTTCAATCTGATCCTTGCCGTCAAGACCGAGCATCTTCTCAACTTCAAGCTCAACGGGAAGTCCGTGAGTGTCCCAGCCTGCCTTACGGGGAACGTTATAGCCCTTCATTGTGCGGTATCTCGGAATCATATCCTTGATAACTCGGGTAAGAACGTGACCGATGTGGGGCTTACCGTTAGCCGTAGGCGGACCGTCATAGAATGTGTAGGTCTTGTCGCCCTTTCTCTGCTCCATACTCTTGCGGAATATGTCGTTGTCGTGCCAGAACTTCTCTGTCTGCTTTTCTCTCTCGACAAAATTTACCGAGGCAGGTACTTTTTCATAAAGTGACATTTTTTCTCCTCCTGTTTTTGCAATTCACCCTGTCATATAAATCTCTTCGGCAAAAGCCGGAAGTTATATGGGGTGGGGGTCAGCCCATTGCATATTATTTTATTCTTTGCGTTTGCGGAAAATAAAAAAGCCCCTATCCTCCGAAAAGGATAAGGACTATAATTTCATAACAGTCTTTATAACCACCGTTTCGTCATTCCGTCAAATGCGTTCCTTTTAACGTTGGAAAAACGTCCCGTTCTACTCTCGCCTTAAACGGCAATTTCGGCGGGCAGCTTGGAGGTGATATTCATGCGGTAACTCTGCACCGACCTCTCACCGTCGTCGGCTCGCTTTGGCTTTATATCCGCACTACTGTCCTCGTCACAGCCTTTAAATATCATACACATTGATTATACAATCAAATTTTCCCTTTGTCAAGCGTTTTGTCAATTTTATTTTAAACGGCTTGTTGTTTATGAGTATAGTACAACAAAGCGGCGGGTCCGGGCTTATCATAACAATCCGAGCCTAAGGTTACAAAACGGTAACAAATAGTTACAAATTAGTTACAGTTTCAGGTTTTCTATTGTGAAGAAATTTTGTTTGTGATAGAATATTTATATAAGATATTTTGGGCAAGCGGGAAGCGACTGTATTTACAATTACCGCTGAAAGTCTATTATTAACGTGACATCGGAGGGTATATGCTCGGAGCAATTTTCGGTGATATAATCGGTTCGACAAGAGAACTGCATAATGTAAAAACGGAAGAGTTTGAGTTGTTTCCACCGGGAAGTCATTTCACCGATGATACAGTAATGACGGTGGCGGTCGCAGAAAAGCTACTGAACGCTAATTCCGGCTGTAACAGCCGGAAAGCTTATGCCGCTCGCTATAAGCAGTATTATAACCGCTATCGTAACGCAGGATTCGGACAGATGTTTTCAAAGTGGGCGGAAAATGACACACTTCATATACAAAGAAGTTACGGAAACGGAGCGGCGATGAGGGTGACGGCTATCGGTTATGCGTTTGACGACTTAAAACCGCTTTTAAAGGAAGTAAAGGCAAGCTGTTACTACACGCACCATAACCGTGAGGCGATAAAGGGTGCAAAGGCAGTGGCAACCTGCGTATTCCTTGCACGAAAGCAAGAGAACAAGGACAGCATCAAGCGGACAATAGAGAAAATGTACGGTTACAGATTTCAACCGCTTGATGAAATCCGCAGAGATTATGTCTTTGACAGCAGAGCGTCATATTCTGTTCCGCCTGCACTTGAAGCATTCTTTGAATCAGACTCTTACGAGAGTGCGATAAGAAAGGCAATTTCTATAGGCGGCGACAGCGATACCATTGCGTGCATAACGGGCGGAATCGCCGAAGCGTATTACAGAGAGATACCTAAAGAGATTGCGACAAAAGGAAATCTGCTCATTGACAGCGGACTGAGGAGAGTGGTCAGAGAGTTTAATGAAGCAATGAACGTTGAATGATGAACGCAAATCTAAAAAAACGGCTGTTGATGTTGTAATTTGGAGGGAAATATGATTTACACCGTGAAAATCGGACACATTTATATAAAATGACTGCGACAGTCTTTCGTATGTCAGGAATGTCCGTCAGCCTTACGAAAAAGCGATCGCACGATATGTGAATCAGAGGGTGTGCTGAGATTATAAATTAAGAGAGATATAACGGAGAAAAAATATGAGCAAAATATGTCCCAACTGCAAACGAGAAATAGATGAAAACGTAAAATTCTGCCCGTTCTGTGCGGCTTTTACGGGTGAAACACCGCAGGAAAAGAAGAAAAGCCCTGTCGGTGCGATAATAGGCGGTGCGGCAGGTGTGCTGGCGCTCGGAGCGGCAAGCCTTGCGGTGTTTGTATTTGATATATTCGGAATGTACGGCGATAAGGCGGAAACGCTTTACGGCACGGGCGACAAGCTGTTCATACAATCGGTGACGCCCGTGTGCATTGACGGGAAGTGGGGCTATGCCGACAAGAGTGGAAGCACCACGCTGAAACCGCAGTACAGTGCGGCTTATGCCTTTAACGAGGATACAAACGACGTTGCGCCCGTTGCGGTTGACGGAAAGTTCGGATACATAAAAAAGGACGGCGAGTTTGTAGCACAGCCGCAGTACAGCTTTGCAGGGAGCTTTTCGGATAAGGGACTTGCAAAGGTCACAGACGAAAACGGAAATGTCGGATTTGTCGACAGCAGGGGAAGAAAAGCGTTTGACAGCAGAATGTTCAGCTATGCCACGGATATGAACGACAGCGGTTATGCCTTTGCATATACTTTGATGATGCCGGAACTTGAGGGAAGGGGCTATTATGATATAATATACAGCCTTCTCAGTTCCGACGGAAAAGTGACCGAACTTGCAAACGGCACGGGAATATCAGCGATATACGATGATAAATATATCGGCTTCAGACAGGCTGAAGGCAATAATGAAACAACGCTTGATTTTACAAGGGAGTATGCCGTGTTCTCGGCGGACGGTACACAGCTTACCGACTACTACGACCGCATTGTAAAAAGCGGAAAGCTGCTCATCGTCTGTGACGGCATGGATGATGAAAGCAAGCTGTATAAAGCAAAGCTGCTTAAAGCCGATACGCTTGAACAGGTCGGCGGAGAGTACCTGTGCGGTGCCGATATAAAGTCTTACGACAGCGGTGCGGTTCTGCTTAAAAGAGATGATAAGGGTTTTATCAGAGATGTTCTGCTTTGCGATAACGCAAACGAAATATATCTGTGTTCAACGGGTTCGCACATTGTAAGCGGATTTGATATGAGCGGCTATGCCTGCGTTTATGAAAAAGGAAAATACTGTGGATATACCGCAAGCGGAAAGCAGTTTGAGAGCGATAATCAATTCGGCTCGTTCAACTGCGGACTTGCGCCGTTTTATGATAATGCAAAATTAGGATATATCAACACAAACGGCGAAAAGGTGACGGATGCAAAGTTTGACGGAGCGAGCGGATATTATGCGGACGGCTACGCCTATGTAAAAAGCGGCACTGAGTATTCCGTCATAGATATGAGCGGAAATACGGTAATAGGAAGGCTTAGCTATGCGTCCGACAAGCTGATGTTTGCGGATACCGTGCATAGCTGGTACGACCCTGAGGACTTTGAAAAGTTTGACGGGGAGAATATGTTTCTGGGGGATTTTTATTTCTCCGAGATTGCAGGCAATACTTTTGACGAAGATATGTGGGATTATATTTACAGCGATATGATACCTGTAGCAAAAAACGCAAAGTCATACAACGAGGTATACAGAAAGTACAATCCGCAGTATTGCGATTACCGTATAGATGACGGATATTTTATCGTCTGCAACAGCCGCACATTGAGCGGCAGAATAGTAGCTCCCGGAGAAACGCTTATAAGTACCGATACGGAAAACGAGCTTGTCAACGCATCGGTAATTGACACGGACAGCGCAAGGCTTATAAGATACTGCGAGGAGGAGCATACTGCGGTAAAAGATCTGTTCGGCAATAAAGCGGTGTTGCAAGGCTCGTCTGAGAGATATTCAATGAACGAATACACAGCCTGCGACCTTATACAAAGCAATAAGCCCAGTCAGACGGTGATATACGATAACAGGCTTTGTCCTGTGCTGACGGTTTCATCCTCCGTCAGCTTCAATCTGAATGAATACGGCGATAAGCTGTATATTGCATCGTTCAGTTCCGACCGTGAAAAAGATTCGGGCAAACAGGATAAAATCAGGAAAAAGTATGCTATGGCAGACAGGAACAGCGGTCATGTATATGCGGTGTACGAGAGGGCGTTTACGGTTCTGGGAAACGATTTCTACAAAACCAAGGACAATAATTCCCTTGCCGAATATTACACGGCATACGGAAAGAGCATAGGAAAGTTCGTGTACGCAAAGGCATACGGCGACAGGCTGATGTGCTTTGACTATGACAAGTATTATATCTATGACAAGTACGGTCAGCTGTTGGCTCAGTATGAAAACAAGCCGAGAATAAGCGAAAACAGCGGAAGCGTGGTAATAAGAAACGATGACGGCAGCTTCACCTGCTATGACAGGGATATGAACGTACTGCTGACTACTAAGTATGATATTCAGCCGATGGAAAACGGCTATATGGCTTATCTGGCGGCTGAGAACGGCAGAGCGGGCTTTATCGGAAAGGACGGCAAGGTCGCACTTGAGGCAAAGTACGAATTTGTAAGTGCAATGTCGCCTGACGGATATTTTGTATCTAAGACATACATAAATAACAAAAACGGCTATGATTATAACGGCTATGCACCCGAGCTTATCGGTGTAGCGGTAAATGATCTCCACGGCAAGGCGGAGATGGAAGGAATAAGCGGAATGTGCAATGCCGGCAACAGTGCGGCAAACGGTTATTCGCCGCTTGATTTCTACGCAGGTGCCGCATATTATGAAAGCACACCCGAAATAACGCAAAATATAGCGAATTATATTTTTGTTGCAGATGACGGCGAAAGGCTTTATTATACAGACAGGTACGGAAACCGTCATTATGAGGAATACTATGTGAGCAACAGCGTAGATCAGAGTTATATGAGCCCTTGCATAACAGAAGGCAAGGCGGTGACGCTCAGCGTGCTTATGTATGACGAAACGGGCAAAAACTCTGCAACAGTGAATTACTATCTGAACCTTGACGGCACTCCGTTTGTGAAAGGCGACAGGACGCTTGACAGATTGCAAAGCTTCGGATATATAATCGGAGATGGCAATGAGGACGGCAGATATAATATATACGGCGCTCACGGAAAAATACTGCTCAGCAATATTGAAACGGAGAAAAGCGCCGACGGCATCGGAATTAGCAGAAACGGCGATAAGCTGGCGGTTTTGGATATGAACGGAGTAAGAATATTTGACCTTATAACGCAGGAGCAGGTATTCGAAAAGGATGACGACAGATTGAGCTTTATTGCGGAAAATCTTATTTCTTACCCGGACGGCAATGCTGATAAAACGGTCTGCGTGAATCTTGATAACGGCAAGACGTATACCTATGAGGGACGAGTGAGCTTTATAAATCTCGACTCGTATAGAAATAAGAAGGCCGTGTTCCCTCTGCGGCTTGTGAAGTACGGCAATATAAACAACGGCGGTGCCACCGTCTATGATGTGGGCTATGACTGCTTAAGCGTGTACAGCCTTGACGAAGATATGGAGGAGAGCTTAGTAAACACTTATACGGCGGGAGAAGGGAAGAGCATCTTTATGCTTGGCTTCGGCGACGGAACGGGAATGTACGGAATCACAGACACATATAATAAGAACAGCAAAAGGGCGTGGACTTTTATCAATGTAATGCTCGACAAGCAGATAACGGTAGACGGTGTAATCAGCGTAAATCAGAACAAGTACCCAGACAAGCCCTGCTTTATTATCGGCACGGAGAATGACGATGGCTCTGTGACAACGTATGAGCTTGACGCAGAAACTATGGAGCTTTCCGTGCAATAATACTGCTGTAAGCTATAATTTCCTTTATTTCTGCGGTTTTGCTTGCATTATTCCTTGCAATATGATATACTTAAATCTATATGGTTAAAACACGAAGCGAGAAACAGAAAAAGTACGGAAATCATAAGATTTAAAGTGTAAAAGAGAAAGGAAACAAAAATGATTACAGTATCGGACGTTAGTCTTTCATTCGGCGGACAGATGTTGTTCAAGGACGTAAACCTGCTGTTCACAGCCGGCAACTGCTATGGCGTTATCGGCGCAAACGGCGCAGGAAAGTCCACATTCTTAAAGATACTCTGCGGTGCGCTCGAGCCTACAACAGGTACGGTCACGGTTCAGGAGGGTCTGCGTATGTCGGTGCTTAAGCAGGACCACTACGCATATGACGAATATACGGTTCAGGAAACGGTAATAATGGGAAATCCCCGTCTTTATGAGGTAATGAAGCAGAAGGACGCTCTTTATGCGAAGGAGGACTTCACAGAGGAGGACGGAAACCTCGCAAGCGAGCTTGAGGGCGAATTTGCCGAGCTTGGCGGCTGGG
>ERZ780212.2549-NODE-2549-length-11344-cov-13.703694_pt1 | contig 11344 bp, 8 predicted proteins | sample MGYA00511364_ERZ780212 | MGnify/ENA primary metagenome ERZ780212 (study PRJEB29588, sample SAMEA2147991) | human gut metagenome | biome: human gut; feature: human-associated habitat; material: faeces | place: Denmark | collected 2008/2010 ...
AAGTAGTGAAACTGCCGACCTCTTCATGTCCGTGATTATGTATCGGCTCAAACAGGATGGCCGTGCTGCTGTCATTCTCCCTGACGGTTTCCTGTTTGGCACCGACAATGCAAAGATTGCTATTAAGAAAAAACTACTATCTGAGTTTAACCTTCATACTATTATCCGCATGCCGCATAGCGTATTTGCACCGTACACCTCTATCACGACGAATATTCTGTTCTTTGACCGAACCCATCCTACAACGGAGATTTGGTTTTATCGCCTTGATATGCCGGAAGGCTATAAGAACTTCTCGAAGACGAAACCTATGAAGCTGGAGCATTTTGCTCCGGCCGTTGAGTGGTGGGACAATCGTGAGGAAATCACTATTGACGGCTTTGACAAGGCGAAGAAATACTCGGTTGAAGAGCTGAAGGCGCGGAATTACAATATTGATCTCTGCGGCTATCCGCATGAAGAGGAGGAGATCCTTCCGCCGAAGGAACTGATTCTGCAGTATCAGGAAAAACGGGCCAGCCTGAATGCTGACATTGACCGCATCCTTGCCCAGATCACCGATATCCTTGGCATTGACATCACGGAGGAGGCCGCCGAATGACTGCGCAGCAACTGAAAAACTCCATTCTCCTGATGGCTGTTCAGGGCAAGCTTGTGCCGCAGGACCCAAATGACGAACCCGCTAGCGTTTTGCTGGAACGCATCCATGCAGAGAAAGAGCGGCTCATCAAAGAGAAGAAAATCAAGCGCGAAAAGAACCCCTCCGTCATCTTCAAAGGTGCCGATAATACTCCTTATGAGAAAATCGGAGATGATGAGCCTGTCAGCATTGCTGACGAGGTGCCTTTCGATATCCCTGACACCTGGGAATGGGCCAGACTTAAAGAGTTGGTAACAAAAGAAATTAAGCGAGGAAAGTCGCCGAAATATGCAGACCATGGCAGTGTGTTTGTGTTCGCTCAAAAATGTAATGTTAAGCTTGGAGGAATTGACATAAGCCTTGCCAAATATCTGGACATGAGCACCTTCCCCAAGTATCCCGCGGAAGAGCACATGATCGATGAGGACATCATTATCAATTCAACTGGTAATGGCACACTGGGCCGTATCGGTATGTTTCATGACTCCGACAGAATAAATGATTATGTGATTGTCCCGGATTCACATGTCACCATCATCCGTTCGACAAGTCTTTTACAAAGAGAATATCTTTTTCATGTGCTAAAGTACTATCAGCCTTATATCGAAAAGCAAGGGGAAGGATCAACAAATCAGACAGAACTCCGGCCATCTACTGTTGCAGAGCTATTCATCCCTATCCCACCTGCTGACGAACAAAAGCGGATCATAGCTAAGCTTTTGGACCTGCTGCCCTTGGTTGAGGTTTACGGGGAAAAAGAAGTTGCTTTGGAAAAGTATAATTCTGAATTCCCGGATCAACTCAAGAAGTCCATTCTTCAAATTGCGGTACAGGGTAAACTTGTGCCTCAAGATCCGGCAGACGAACCTGCCAGTTTGCTTTTGGATCATATCCGCCTGGAAAAGAAGAGCCTTGCCAAGAGGGGAATAATTAAGAAAGAAAAGAACGAATCTGTCATTTTCAGAAGGGATAATTCTCATTATGAGAAGGTAGACGGAATTGAGCGTTGTATCGACGACGAGATACCGTTTGAGATTCCACAGAATTGGGCATGGGCACGTTTCGGAACAGCAATGATTAACCGTGACGCCGAGAGAATACCACTTTCTGTTAATGAACGAGAAAAGTTACAGAAAACCTACGATTATTATGGTGCTTCAGGTGTTATTGATAAAGTTGACCGATATTTATTTTCAAAGCCGTTGTTACTAATAGGCGAAGATGGAGCTAATCTGCTTACACGTAGCAAACCAATCGCATTTATTGCGAGGGGGCAGTATTGGGTTAACAATCATGCTCATGTTCTTGACTCATCAGTTGGATTGTTATTGGAGTATGTGGCTGCGTATATCAACGCAATTAACCTCGCACCATATGTAACAGGAAGTGCTCAACCCAAGATGAATCAAGAGAAGATGAATTCTATTCTTATTCCTATTCCACCAACTGGTGAACAGCTACGCATCGTTCAGAAGATTGACGAGATCTTTCCTGTGATTGCAACTATGTGAAACAAGGCATACACTTCATCAATCCGAAGTGTATGCCTTTCTTTTTACCAATCTACAATTGTATCTACGATTTCACGCTGTTCTGTAGCTGTTTTTCTGAGGTAGATGCGGGTGGTTTCTATGCTTTCATGCCCCATGAGATCAGCCAAGAACGCTATATCATTACAGCGATCAAGGAAGCTCTTGGCGAATCTGTGACGGAATGAATGCGGATATACAACTGCCGGATTGATGTCATATTTTACTGCCAGCTTTTTCAGTTGCCCCGAAATACCACGAGTGGTAATTCGTTCCCCATATTTGTTCAAAAAAAGGAAGCCGCTCTCCTGGTGCTTTCCAGCCAACCAGGAAAGGGCTTCCTTTTGCAATTCTTTCGGGATGTAGATCCTGCGTAGCTTCCCACCTTTGGAATAAAGGTCGAGATGCCCAAGCTTAACGTGTTCAACCTTGATCTGGATCAACTCGCTGACTCTGGCTCCTGTTGCCGCCAGAAAACGGATTACAAAATACCAGAACATTTCATCATCATTCTTGAGGCAGGACTTGAAATATTCGTAATCCGCTTCGCTGATCACATTTTCCAGAAAAGCTTTCTGCTGCACTCGGACAAAGGGGAGTTTCCACTTTTCTTTACCGATACATTCTAAGTAGCAATTGATGGCTCGTAAACGGAGATTAACTGTCTTGGGCTTGTAATTCTCGATCAGCCATACTTTGTACTCACGCAGCTTCTTCTGGGTAACATCATCGCACTGTTCTCCGTACTGTTTGATGGCAAACATATACGATGAAATGGTGTTTTCTGAGAGGTTTGTCCCCCTCAAGTGTCTTTCAAATTTTTCTTTTTCTATCATGGCGAAAGACCTCCTTTCGCCAGATATTATACAATCCTGCGTTAAATCAGCGTAATCTTATCGAACAATTCTTCAATTCTACTAACGATGCGTTCTTGCTCCTGCATGGGTGGTATAGGAATCAGAATCTTACTTAATTCATCCTGGTTTATTTTGGGCATTTTAACTCGGCTTGACATCGCAGTTGCTACTTGCAGATTGAAAGCATCAGACAACATATATCTCAAAAGATACTTTCTATTTATTGCCGTATTCAGTGGGTACATATCTGCACTACACAATCCATCAAACGGAGCAATTACCGCTTTTCGTAAAAGCGGACGAATTTTTGAGTAAATAATTTGCCCTTTATAAAACAGATGGTTTGGGCTTACTACCTTATCTTGCTGTACCGTATGACACTCAAAAAGAGTCCCTGTTGCTTTTTCAATGTTATCTGGGGCGATATGCATATAGTCGGCATATTCCTCTGGACGAACGAGGTTTGTTGCTATGTCTGCCACTGAAAAGAAGCGAACCCATTCCCAAGATTCGGGTAAGTCAAAAGGTATCTCATCGTCGATACAACGCTCAATTCCGTCTACCTTCTCATAATGAGAATAATGGTGTGTTACATTTTGAAATTACATCTACCTAACAGGACTTCTAATTGCTCAACGATGCGTACTTGTTCATTATATGGTGGTAATGCTACTAAATACTTTTTGATTTCACCCATACCTAAATCAGGAACGCCAATGGATTGTCTGGCTTTTATTGAATGAAGTAGTATTTGAGAACTCTCCAAATAATAACGAATATACTGCGGATAAACCAAAAGTGGACGAACAACACAGCATGAGTATGACACCAAGAACTCTCTGTCAGTTTCTACCAGTCTTGCTTTTCCTAATGCTGCACCGATTCGAGAATAAATAATGTCATGTTTCTGCGGCAAAGCTTTTCTGGATAATCTTTCAAAATCTGCTCTTGAGATAAATTTGACATTTTGCGTGAAATTTATCGTTCCATCATCCAATAAATCTTTTGCAGAGAGAAAAAGTACGCCCTCATCAGCGGGTACGGATTTCGGCATATTGTGATCAATATCGCCAATCAAACTGCATATATTTTGCAGACGAGTCCAAATCCAGTTATCCGGAATGTCAAATGGAATATCATCATCAATGCACAGCTCCTCTGAACCACGCTTTTCATAATGAGAATTATCCCGTCTGAAAATGACGGATTCGTGCTTGTCCTTTTTGATTTTTCCTTCCTTGATGAGCCGCTGTTTCTCTGTTCGGATACGCTCCAGCAGAGCCTCTGCAGGCTCGTCAGACGGGTCTTGCGGTACCAGCTTGCCCTGGACTGCCTCTTGCAGAATCGACTTCTTGAGGCACTCTGGAAAGGTGGCGTTACACAGGTCGAGTTCAGTTTTGCATTTGGAGTACGCATCGATAATCGGGAATATCTGTCCAAGCATAACAACAATTCGTCTTTGCTCCTCCAATGGTGGTACGGGCATTAATGTGGACACTATTTTTTCTTTGGAAATATTAGGCTGTGCGCCGCCTTCGCCTTGTTTTATAAACAGCGGTTTTTGTGCCATCAGGAAATAAAACAGATACTTGTTGTCCAAACCGCCGAGGGGAAAACACGCACAACAGGCTTGGTTTGTTGTCGCGGCTATACTCAATATACCCAGTTTTCCTATAGTTGCTCCGTACATAGCAATCAGGACAGAGCCAGCGGGATTAAGGCGAACCGATGTTTTCTCAAGAGCAAGTTCTGTAATAGTTTCGGGGATAGCATCAATATACGAATCAGTTAGGTCACCCGTTTTTAGCCAAGGTATGTTCCCACCGTAGTATTCCGGATTAGTCCGGCTTGGGGTAGCACCAGCGCCCCAATCACCGATATTGCCCAGCCGCACCCACTCCCACGAATCAGGAATGTCAAACGGTACCTCATCCGCCAGCGACCGCACTTCATCGCCGATTTTCTCATAAGGAGTATTATCGGCACCTTTGAAAATGACGGAGGGGTTCTTTTCACGCTTGATTTTCTTTTCTTTGATGAGCCGCTCCTTCTCCGCACGGATGCGTTCCAGCAGAACGCTGGCGGGCTCGTCATTCGGGTCCTGCGGCACGAGCTTGCCTTGAACAGCCATCTGGAGAATTGAGTTTTTCAGTTGCTGCGCAGTCATTCGTCGCCCTCCTCCGTAATGTCGATGCCAAGGATGTCGGTGATCTGGGCAAGGATGCGGTCGATGTCAGCGTTCAAGCTGGCCCGCTTTTCCTGGTACTGCTGAATCAGTTCTTTTGGCGGCAGGATCTCCTCCTCTTCGTGAGGATAGCCGCAAAGGTCAATGTTATAGCTCCGTGCTTTCAGTTCCTCGACGGTGTACTTCTTCGCCTTGTCGAAGCCGTCGATAGTGATTTCCTCACGGTTGTCCCACCACTCAACAGTCGGGGCGAAGTGCTCCAGCTTCATGGGCTTCGTTTTGGAGAAGTTCTTGTATCCCTCCGGCATATCCAGACGATAGAACCAGGTCTCCGTCGTGGGATGCGTCCGGTCGAAGAAAAGGATGTTTGTTGTGATAGAGGTGTACGGCGCAAACACGCTGTGCGGCATACGGATGACCGTATGGAGATTGAACTCGGACAGCAGTTTTTCCTTGATCGCCATTTTTGCGTTATCCGTGCCGAACAGGAAGCCGTCCGGCAGAATAATGGCGCACCGGCCGTTCTGCTTCAGCCGATACATGATGACAGACATAAAGAGGTCTGCGGTTTCGCTGCTACGAAGGTCAGCCGGGAAATTCTGTTTCACGCCCTCTTTTTCGTTGCCGCCATAAGGAGGATTCATCAGAATGACATCGAAGCGGTCGCTCTCCTTGTACTCACGCACATTCTTTTCCAAACTGTTGCCGTGGATGATGCGAGGATTGTCGATGTCGTGGAGCAGCATATTTGTGGCGCACAGAAGGAATGGCAGCGCCTTCTTTTCGATACCGTAGATGGAGTTGCTGTAAACCGTTCTGTCCTCGACAGTCTGCACCTGGGCGTCCAGCACCTTCAGCGCAGAGGTAAGGAAGCCGCCTGTACCGCATGCGAAGTCCGCAATGGACTCGCCGAGCTTCGGCTTGATCATCTGCACCATGAAGTCCGTGACCGCACGGGGCGTATAGAATTCACCGGAGTTACCGGCGCTCTGCAAACTGCGGAGAATCGTTTCGTAGATCTCGCCGAAGGCGTGACGGTCCTCGTACTCTTCAAAGTCGATCTCGTCAATGACATTGATAACCTGGCGGAGCAGGATGCCGTCCTTCATGTAGTTATTGTTGTCCTCGAAGGCGGTGCGGACGATGATCTGGCTCATGGGTGTATTCTCATCGATTGCGATGGCCTTGAGGGTCGGGAACAGCTTTCCGTTCACGAAGTCCAGAAGCGCATCGCCGGTGAGAGCCTTGCCATCCTTGTGGTCTACGGCCCAATTGCGCCAGCGCAGCTCCTCAGGGATGATGGAGGTGTAATTCTCGTCGTAAAACTCCCATATCTCTTCCTTGGCGTCATACACCTTCAGAAAGAGAATCCAAACCATCTGCTCGATACGCTGGGCATCGCCGTTGATGCCTGCGTCATTGCGCATGATGTCCTGCAGTCGTTTTACCAGGTTATTTAAACTCATAGCTTATATCTCCTTACGCAGCGTAGATTTCCTTCTGCAAATCACGGATGGCTTGAATGTATCCGTTTTTGCCGCCGAACAGCTTTGCAATCTTCATGGGGGTGCCGAATTTGCGGAACGGGTCATTGGACAGGATTTCGAGGTTCTCGATGTCCTGAATGCCCTCGTTCATGTATTTGTCCAACAGCGCACTCAGAACTTCCTGTGCCAAGCCGGAATACTTGTAGAGGTATCCACGCTTGCGGACATTGTTTGCCCGCTCTGCCTTCGTCAGCGGTGCCTTGTCGTAGGCAATGTGGCAGATTAGGTCAAAATCGTCGATGTCCTTATTGCCTGATGCCTCGCGCAGCGCCTCTAGCAGAACGCCACGCTCCTGGAGTTCATCAATAATTGCCTGTTTCTTCTCCTCGGAGTTCCAGGCACGGAGGAACGAATCCAGGGTGGCATACTCACCGAGAATGTTCTTCTTGGAGTAATCCGTCACGCTTTCCGTGATGAGCTTACCGTCCTTGTCGTAGTATTGGACTCGCTCGTTCAAAATCGTGACCTCGACACCACGCACCCGGTATTTATGCTTCTTTTCAGGCGGATCGTCGGTGTCCCCGCAGGGACCGGGAGTCGGGGCGGGCGGCTTCGGCGGATCGATGGTCGGCTCTTCGCCGGGATCATCGTCGTCATCAATGATAGAGATCGGGTCTCCATCGAATTCCGGGTCTGCGAAAAGTCGGCAGGCGTTGCGGAAATCCATAATGGTGAAATACTCTTTGCCATAATCGGGCTTGAGTCGTGTACCACGACCGATGATCTGTTTGAACTCGGTCATGGAGTTTATGTTGTTGTCCAAAACGATGAGCCGGCATGTTTTGCAGTCCACGCCAGTTGTCATCAGTTTGGAAGTCGTAACGATCACGGGATATTTGCTATCCTCTGCGATGAAGTAGTCGAGCTGCGCCTTGCCCTCGGCGTTGTCGCCGGTAATGCGCATGACATACTTGGCGTTCTCAGCCACAAGGTCGCTGTTCTCATTCACGAGCGCCTGCCGCATACGCTCTGCATGGTCTATATCCACACAGAATACGATGGTCTTGGCAAAGCAGTCGTTCTCCTTCAAAAAGCGAGTAATACGTTTTGCAACGGCATTGGTACGCTCATCAATGATGAGGTTCTTGTCGTAGTCCTTGGTATTGTACTCACGGTCATCAATCTCATAGCCGTAGATATCCCGCTGTCCCGCTGTGGGACGCCAGCCTTCCAGATCTTTGTCCAGACCGACACGGAGAACTTTGTACGGCGCAAGGAAACCGTCGTCGATACCTTGCTTCAGACTGTATGTATAGATGGGTTCGCCGAAGTAAGAGATATTGGATACCTCTTTCGTTTCCTTCGGCGTAGCCGTCATGCCGATCTGGGTGGCGCTGTGGAAGTATTCGAGTATTCTGCGCCAGCGGGAATCCTCCTTGGCACTGCCACGGTGACACTCATCGATGACAATAAGGTCGAAGAAATCCGGCTGGAATGCACGGAACGGCTCTTCATTCTCATCACCGGCCAACTGCTGATAAAGGGACAGATACAACTCATAGGAGCTGTCCAGCTTTTTGCCCTCGATTTTCGTCATGACCTTTGCAAAAGGCTTGAAGTCCTGTTGCATGGTCTGGTCGACAAGAATGTTGCGGTCAGCAAGGAACAGGATCTTTTTCTTTCGGCCGGATTTCCAAAGGCGATGAATAATCTGGAACGCAGTATAAGTCTTGCCAGTGCCGGTCGCCATAACGAGGAGAATGCGGTCTTGCCCACGGGCAACCGCATCAACGGTGCGGTTGATGGCGATGCGCTGATAGTAGCGAGGGGTCTTATCACCCAGCTGGAAATAGTACGGCTCGGTAATAAGTTGTTCCTGCTCCGGCGTGAAATGCTCGTCGCCGATGTGCCGCTGCCAGAGATCATACGGCGAGGGAAACTGCTCCAACATCAATTCACGCTCTTTGCCGGATTTCATATCGTGTTCCAAGAAACCGTCGCCATTTGAGCTGTACACAAACGGGATGTCCAGCACCTCGGCATATTCGATGGCCTGTTGCATCCCGGCTCCGACACTGTGTCTGTTATCCTTTGCCTCGACGATAGCCAAAGGAATATTGGGCTTGTAGTAAAGCAGATAGTCTGTGCGCTTTCTCTTTCCCCTGGCTGTGACATTTCCGCGGACGATGACACGACCGTCCGTGAAGTTGTACTCCATTTTAATTTGCTTAAGTTTATCCCAGCCTGCGCTCTCAATCGCTGGAGTAATATACTGTAACTTGATATCTTCCTCAGTCATCTCGTGTTTCGTCATAAGTTCGCTCACAGTGCCCCTCCTTTCAACTTCCGATAAGGTGCAATTATGGGAAGTTCCTTTTATACACATAGATTGTACCAGAATGCAGCCTCGTTTTCAACGAAAAGCCACTGACCCTGAATAATTCAGAGTCAGTGGCTTTTTCAATGCTACTTGAACGGTAATTTGAAATGTTGTCCTTATGCGTAGGTAACTTTACGGTGTCCTCTTTTTTTGAATATTTTACTTGCTCGCCTTCGCGGCCTTGAATGCCTCGATCAGCATCGGGGTGACCTTGAACAGGTCGCCGCAGATGCCGTAGTCGGCGATCTCGAAGATCGGCGCGGTGTCATTCTTGTTGACCGCGATGATGCACTCGGACTCGCTCATACCGGCCTTGTGCTGGATGGAGCCGGAGATACCGAGAGCAACGTAGACCTTCGGGTGGACGGTCTTACCGGTCTGACCGACCTGATGGTCGGCAGTGAGCCAGCCGGAGTCGATGGCAACACGGGAGCCGCCAACAACGCCGCCGAGCACATCGGCGAGCTCGTGAGCGAGCTTGATGCCGCCCTCGACGTCCTTGGAGATACCACGGCCGACGGAGACGATGTAGTCAGCGCCGATCAGGTCGACGAGCTTCTTGGCAGCCTTGACGACCTCGACGACCTCGGTCTGGAGATCGGCGGCGTCGAGCTTGACGTCGTACTTGGTGACCTTAACGGCCTTGGCCTTCGCCTCGTCGTAAGCAGCCTTCTTCATAACGCCGGGACGGACCGTCGCCATAGAGGGACGGAAGCGCGGGCAGATGATGGTAGCCATCAGGTTGCCGCCGAACGCGGGACGGGTCATCTTCAGGTCGCGAGAGACATCGTGGTCCTTACCCATGACCTTCGCGGTGGCCATGCCGTCGATCTTGGCCTCGGGCAGCGTGGAAGCGCCGCGCAGGAAGTCCTTGTAGATGGGCATGTCAACGTCGAGGTGGGTGCAGTCGGCGCAGAGACCGGTGTGCAGACGGGCTGCGCAGCGGGGGCCGAGGTCACGGCCGATGTTGGTCGCGCCGATGAGGAAGGCCTCGGGCTTCATCTCGGAGATGACGTCGCAGATGACCTTGGCATAGGCGTCGGTGGTGTAGTTCTTGAGCAGGGGGTGGTCGCAGACGATGACCTCATCAGCGCCGTAGCCGCCAATGCTCTCGGCGAGATCGCCGACATTGTCGCCGACCAGCAGACCGCAGAGCTTCACGCCCAGCTCGTCCGCCAGCTTGCGGCCTTCGGAGATCAGCTCATAGGAGGTGGACATCATCTGGCCCTGACGCTGTTCGCAGAAGACCCATACGTTCTTGAACTCTTCGATCTTGGAGGAGTCATAGTTGGGATTAGCAAGTTTCACTTCGTTACGCATCGTATTGATCTCCTTTCCTTAAATGATGTGTTTTTCGAGCAGGATGCCGGCGAGCTTCTCGCAGGTAGCCATGTCGTTGCCCTCGAGCATCTGACCGGCGCCCTTCTGGGGAGGCGTGAAGGAGGTCAGGATGTTGGTCGGGGAGCCCTTGAGGCCGATGGTGGTAGCGTCGATGAGGGGGTGATCCTTCAGGGCGTTGTAGTCCAGAACGGTCATGGGCTTGGAGTAGCACTCAAACACACCGGAGACGCTCATGTAACGCGGAGTATTGAGCTCCTTGATGCAGGTGATCAGGCACGGAGTCTGAGCCTTGATGGTCATGTAGCCGTCCTCGAGCATGCGCTTGACGGTCAGGGTGTCGCCTTCCTTCTTCACATCGGCGGCGTAGGTGATCTGGGGCAGGTGCAGCTTCTCAGCGATCTGAGGACCGACCTGAGCGGTATCACCGTCGATAGCCTGACGGCCGCAGAAGACGATGTCGTCGTCATCGAGACCGATGGTGTCGAGAGCGGCGGCAAGGATCTGGGAGGTGGCGTAAGTATCGGAACCGCCGAACTCACGGGCGGAAACGAGATAGCCGTCATCAGCGCCCATGGCCATCAGCTCGCGCAGCATACCTTCTGCCGGCGGGGGACCCATGGTGACGACGGTGACCTTGCAGCCCAGCTCATCCTTGAGCTTGAGAGCGGCCTCAACGGCGTTCATATCATCGGGGTTGATGATGGTCTGCATGGAAGCGCGGTTCAGGGTACCATCGGGATTGACGGCAACCTTACCGGAGGTATCGGGGACCTGCTTAACGCAAACAAGAATCTTCATTATATCTTTACCTCCTTTTTTAGTTCACACCAAGATACTTGGCAACGACCATACGCTGGACTTCGGAAGTGCCCTCGTAGATCTCGGTGATCTTGGCATCGCGCATCATGCGCTCAACGGGATACTC